>NPID01000983.1_pt1 | contig 116137 bp, 110 predicted proteins | sample 8637491 | NCBI WGS metagenome assembly NPID01 (sample SAMN07420843, study PRJNA396082) | bioreactor metagenome | isolation source: sample BA6 brine-fed electro-methanogenic bioreactor BA | place: Japan: Kochi | collected 2016-06-14
AACTTATATGGGGGCTGTTACATCAGACGAGTTTGTTTTATCAAATTTGCAAAGTGCTAAATTAACAATTACAACAGTATTTTAAAAGCTTAATGGAATAGAATTCAAATTTTTTACACGAGTTACAAGTTTCCTCAAAAATAATTTTTGTTGAATGATGAACTGTGGAATACTCTAATCTTCCAAAAAGTAAATAAATTAAATAGAGACTGTTCACTTGCTACCAAAATTCATCCAAACCGTTCTCTGCCAGTAATGATCTTTATTTCCATAATACCCGAAGGTTACGCCTGCTGCATCCTGTATGGCTTTGATTTTCATTTTACAAGTTCTGTTTATCATAAAACTGTTTGGATTCATGTCAAAATACTTTCACTTAAGACACTTCATATCACTAACATTTCCAGTACTTACATTTAATTAATAACCTCGCAAGATATTTTTTTTACTACTTCCCTTTTTGATAGAAATCTTTTAGAATAATAGGTAACAATTAATGCATCTTGAAGATGATTAACCCATTTTTTTTACTTTTACCTTAAACTAATGAATTGAAATAAAATATGTTTGGATACAACACATGGAAAAAGCAGGCCAATAATAGGTTGCGTGAACAAGGCAAGGTAATCGAAACAGCCTTGGGGCTTGTTCAATACGCCATTGGTGGAAAAGGAGGACCTGCCATTATGCTGAATGCCGGCATACCCGGCGGTTTTGATCAGGCAATGCTCATGGCATATGACATGATGGATTTGCCCTACACTTTGGTGGGTTGGTCACGCCCAGGATACTTAGGCACACCAGCTGAAATTGGCACTACACTCGATGATTATGTTGAAATACAGGCAGCGCTCATGGATGCTTTGGATATTCCCACTGCAGCTATTTACGGGGCTTCAGGCGGTGGACCGGTAACCTATGCCTTTGCAGCAAAATATCCCGAGCGGGTATGGGCCGTGATGGGTGAATGCGCTGTAAGCCAATATTATAATTTGTATGCCAATGCTGTTAGTCGGTTTTTTGCCGATATTTTTTTAAGTAATTACGGTAGCTATTGGCTTACAAATCTGGCAAAAACAAATCCACAGAAAGCCATTCGCACAGTAGTTTCGGGCGGGTCAAAACTTAAAGGGAAAGCCCTACAGGAGGAATTGTCCCTGCTTTATAAAGATGAGGTAATGGTTGAAATTACACGCGAGCTAATAAGCTCCATGTCGCCTATGAACAGCCGAAAAGCTGGTATGAATAAAGATGTGGAAATCTGTCGCGCTATTAAATCAATTGATTTGGAGGCTATCACTGCACCCTCCTTAATTATTCATGGGTTAATGGATCATGATGTGGATTTTTCTCACGCAGAAAATGCTCATAAACGCATTAAAAATTCAGATTTGATGACACTCGAAAAGGCAGGACATGTTATCCCGTTATCATCAGATTATCACAATTATGTACTTAAAAAACAAGCTTTCTTCGAAAAATACCGCCCTTAACTTTTCCTATAACTTTGTTTAATACTAAGGCTTGACATTAAAAGTATTGTTTATGAATTGATCGAGTATTTGGTTAGCATTTGCTTAAACAAATGCACGTATAACATTTACCTGGCCACCTTAAAGAACACATGAGAACCCACCAATACTGGCGGAATATTGAGCTATTCAAATACCAAGAGCTAAACTAATTGAAGACCTATTGAATCTCAATGATAGGCTCTACCCTAAACACATCACTTCCGTTCGCTTTGAGTTTTTCTTGAATTTCCTGATTGCCCATCACCATAGTGATCTCATTCAGGTTGAGCAGGTTGGGATTCTTCCACCAATTGTTGATATCCATCCCAATAATCAATAACTCTTGTAGGCTGTCGACTGTAAAAACAGAGCCTTCAAGACTAATCTCTATAAAGTTTTGGTTGCCATTGGTAGGGCCGGTATGCGCCTGAAAATTGTTTTGTACCTCCCCTGCTGCCACCTTTCCTTCCAGCTTCATATAATGATAGCCTCCACCAAGCGGAATGGGCCACTCCATATTGTTTTCGGGCGGATTGGGATAGGCACCATTGGTATTTCGGGCTTCGTCCAAACCAAAAACAAAACGGATGTCCGTATAATTGCCATACGGAATTTGTAAATCTGTTTTTAGGCTAAGTGTTTCTGGCACAAGCCCATCTACATAAAAAGCAGTATCTATTTTGAAGGTTCGGCCATCTTCATGTACTAACTCAAAATCAGAAACGAAATACTGCAAACGGGAAACGCTATACTGATTGCCAAACTCATTTTCATAAATCAACTCATTGAATTTGAGCAAATCGTTGTTAACATGATGGAACATATCGATCTGAATAGTGGCAGTTTCAGGATCATCATTATCTTTTTTGCAGGAAGTAAAAGGTAACGTACTAACAATTAAAATGACAGAAATAAAAAAAGTGATGGTTTTTGATTGCATATTTTTTACATTTTATAATCATTACAATTATAACTACTAATTGTTTACGATCAACCTAATTAATTATTGCCTAAGCATTTTACTATTTTACTTAAGACCATTTTTCCGGATTTGATTTCTTGCCATTTAATTTTAAAGGAAAAAATGTATTGATTGATTTTGCATCAAGAAATGCTGCCAACTTAAAAAAAAAGACGGGAGCAACTACTCCCGTCCGCAAAACCAAAAACCCAAAAACAACTGCAGGTATTGACCTGCACCATTTAAGGCCTCTTAAATATTATTTACCCTTCAACATTCTGATTGCTATCATTTCGGCAGCCTTGATCAGCGGATATGCCGCCGGAGAGGCTGTGAGACAGGGGTGTGTGCCAATCTGCATACCCAGCAAATTATTTACCGTCATACGATTTTGAATGGCCAGTCCAATTACATTGGTCAGCTCCCCTGCTTCGAGGCCGCCAATTACTTCACCGCCTATGATCACACCAGAATGTCTGGCGGTTATCAGTTTCACTATCTGTTTTTTAGCATCAGGCAGATTTCCGGGATGACGATCAATTCCTTCAAAAAGAGCCGAAATACATTCAATACCTTCTTCCTGAGCACGTTGCTCGGTTACACCTGCCGTTCCAAAACCTGTATCTCCGATTGCAGTACTATAAATTGCAATAGTACCTGTGAAAGTTTTGACTACATGCAGGTTAAAGAGATTCATCCCGGCAATACGGGCTTCGGCGCAGGCCGTGGAGGCCAACATTGTAGGCACCCTGCGGCGGGTAACGAAATCGCGCTTTTGGGCACAATCGCCTACTGCAAAAACATCCGGCTCATGGGTACGCATATATTCATCTACCGAAATAAATCCGTCCTCATCTACATAGATACCAGCTTTTTGAGCCAGTTCACTATTCGGACGATATCCCATTGAGAGTACAACAGCATGCATTTCAAATACTTGTCCATCTTCCAGGGTGATTTTCTCAACCTGTCTGTTACCACCAACCTCCTTGATTCCTGCACCTGTAATCACCTTTATGCCGCGATCGGTAAGCATCTGATGAATCTTTTCAGAAAGCTCAACATCAAACGCCAGATTCAAAATGTGAGGAAGTTTTTCGATAAGTGTCACCTCATAGCCTCTCTTGTTCAGCTCATCTGAAAGCTCAACACCAATAAAACCTGCACCAATCACGGCAACTTTTTTAGCAGTGCCCAGTTTGTGTTTCATATCATCCAGGTAAACTTTATCCTTCGGAATAACATAAACTCCATCCAAATCAGCTCCTTTGAGCCATTTAGGCTTTACTGGTGTGGAACCGGTGGCAATCACCAACTTTTGATAAGCAATGATTTCGCCACTGGCAAAATGTACTTTTTTGCCTTTGTGATCGATTTCAACGGCCTCATCCACAAGCGATTCAATACCATTCTTTTCCATCATCATGTCAACAGGCATGATGTTTTTCTCGCTGCTTTCGAGCGTTCCAAAAATGTAAGGAATCCCACAAGGCACCATTACATCCTTTTGCTTTTTTACAAGCGTAAATGTCTTTTCTGGCCAATGCGATTTTCCTGTTAAAGCAGTTACCATGCCGCCGGCACTTCCGCCGATAATCAAAACATCTGTTTGTTTCATTTTAAAAAAGTTTTAATCATTTAATATTCAATACCCTTACGGGCTTCGGTTCCGTTATCATAATAATGTTTGATTGATCGCATTTCAGTAACCAAATCGGCCTGTGTAATGAGTTCGTCACTGGCATAGCGGCCCGTGATGATGATTTCCATTTCAGACGGAGCATTACGGAGGGTTTTAATTACTTCATTACTTTCTATCAATTTATAAAACAGGGCGATACATAACTCGTCCAGAATCAATACATCGAAGGAATGGCTGGAAATAATTTCCCTGACCAGCTTCCAGCCGGCTTGCGCTGCCTCAATATCAGCAATTTCAGGCTCATGTTTGATAAAACAGTCTCTTCCAAATTGATGAATTTCAATCAAAGGCAAACTTTCGATCACAGCCAATTCGCTGTAAGGCATTCCTTTAACAAATTGCCCGATAAACACACGCATTCCGTTTCCTGACGCCCTAATTGCCTGTCCGATAGCTGCTGTTGTTTTTCCTTTGCCGTTGCCTGTATAGAGCTGTATCATTATTAATTAATTGTTTAACTAAATAATTGAAAAAAAAATAAACGTTTTAATCAAGACTCTTAAAACCATACATCTTATCTTATTTCGAAAGCATTTTCGGGACAAACCCTCACGCAGATGCGACAATTGCGGCACTCCACTTCCTGCACAAAAGCCTTTCCGTTAACAAAACTGATGCAATCTGCCGGGCACACGCTGATGCATTGCCCGCACGCTGTACATTTTTCAGGATTTACAACCGGAAACTGTACCTCCCGTTTTTGCTTTGCAGGCTCAAAATCCACCTCCTCTTCCACTTCCAGTGTAACAAGTTTTTCAGCTGCCACTTCCTCATAACTTTTATAAGTAGCATTACCACAAACAGGGCATGTTCTTGATGTGCAAGGCACACCCGGCACATGCCTGATGGCAGCCCCACAATGCGAGCAAACACAATAAGCTGGCAAATGACTGCCACGCCGATGTTGATGATGATATGCCTTCATGACTACAATGCTTTGAGTTCCTGTTTCTTATATTTTTCGTAAGCCTCCTTCAGACTCAAATTATGCGCATCAACATAGATGCGTATTTGGAGGTTTTTTAGTGCTTTGGATGCCGTATCACCCGGCCCGTTGCCGGTGATGAGCACATCCGGATGCAACTCATAGATGCGTTGTGCCATTGCAGTGCCAGCACCATGGGCATCAGCCTGAACCGAACTGTTATCGATAGCTTCAAGCTTTGCCGTTTCTTCGTTAAACAATACCAAATAGGCCGTGCGACCAAAGCGCGGATCAATCTGCGCATCCCAATTGGTCCCAACGGATGTAAATGCAATTCTCATAATACATTGATTTTATGTTGAATAGATATATAAATATTGTTCATTATTTGTTTGAGCTGATTGTCACTTTCCACAATAGTTTTGCCCTGAATCATGGCTGCTGTAAAAGCTGAATCATATGGAATTTCTCCAAGCAAATCAATGCCATTTTCCATACTAAAAATGCGTATGGCCTCTGCCTGATCAGGATTCAAATCAGCCTTGTTGATAATGCATCCGGCTTCTAACCTGAATTTTTGCAACACTTCTACCAGCCGTTTCAAATCATGCAAACCCGAGGCAGAAGGTTCTGCAACCAATACCACATAATTTGCACCTGCCAGCGAAGAAACCACCGGACAACCAATGCCTGGAGCGCCATCCACCAGAATCAGTTTGCGCCGATACTGATTGGCAAGTTTCTTAGCTTCTTCCTTCACTTTTGCTACCAATTTTCCGGAATTATCAGCTCCGGCATCCAGACGTGCATGAGCCATTGGATCGCCTGTACGGGCAGTCGAAACAAAAAAGTCGCCCGAACGGCGCGCATGCATGCTGATGGCATTGGTAGGACAAACGACTTCACAATAGCCACATCCTTCGCATCTTAATGGCTGAACTTCATATTTCTCAGCACCTTGATGAATGGCATTAAATTGGCACACTTCCTCACATTTACCGCAATTGATACAGGCTTCAGGTTCAATTTCGGCCAGTTCGCCACTAAAAAAAGCTTCCTTTTTAAGTACCTCAGGCTGCATAAGCAGGTGCATATTGGCAGCATCCACATCGCAATCCGCTATCACAGCTTTACCAGCTGCCAACACTCCCAGAGCTGCCGTTACAGAAGTTTTACCCGTTCCGCCTTTGCCCGATAACACAATGATCTCATGCATACTGAACTTGTTTTTGCTGTATGAAAACTGCAAGTTCTTCCAAAGCTTTTTCAAGGGCAGCATTTTCGCGCCAGGCAAGTTTTGCCGCTGCATACTGCTCTGCCAACTGCCTATCGTATGGGATACGGGCAGCAATGGTAATATTTTCATTTTTACACCAATGTTCTACAGCATCATCGCCCATTCCATGCCTGTTTATCACAACAGCAAAAGCTTTATCTATCTGACGCATCGTTTCGACCGCCAGCTTCAGGTCATTCAATCCAAATGGCGTTGGTTCTGTTACAAGCAACACGAAATCAGCCTCATCTACAGCTGCTACAACCGGACAAGAAGTTCCGGGCGGACAATCAAGAATTTGAAGTGCAGGTTTGTTTTCGAGCTCCCGTATATATTTTTGAGTAGCATGAATCAACGGAACAGCCTGTTCCTGACCAACATCCAGCCTGCTTTCGATCAGTTGAAGTCTGTTTAATAGCTGATGACTTGTTTCGCCCATGCGGTAAGGCTTCATCGGAAGCGCCTGCTCAGGACAAAAATCAGAACAGGCATAACAACTGTGACACAGCTCATTAAAAACCGTAATAAAATCACCCAACCTAATCACAGCATGAAATTTGCAATGCCTGGTGCAATCACCACATAAGGTACAACGATCGCTTTGCCAATCAGGAATCATTTTATATTGCGGCGTAAGTACTTTGTTTTCAGCATGAAAAAAGAGTGCATCATTAGGTTCTTCCACATCCAGATCAGCCAATAAAACAGCCTGTTTCTGAGCAAAGTAATCGGCCAGGTTAGTAGAAAGTAGTGTTTTTCCCGTTCCGCCTTTTCCGCTGGCAATCGCCAATTTAAAAATGCCCGAATTAGTCATATGCCAACCGGAGTTGTTGATTTGGCAAGCTTTCCAGGATCGCTTCATGCAGGAAGGGTGTATTCCAGGTATTCAGCTTTTGATGAATTAGATAATACTTTTCCGGAATTGGATGGGTTCCAAAAACCACCTCCATACCGTATTGCTCTTCAATGAATTTTTTAAAATACTCCATATAAGGACAGGGAGGAAAACCCACCAGAAAGCCTGTTGCAAAATGAATTGTTGTAGCGCCATTCTTTTTCATTTCAGCTGGTGCATACTCAATATTTCCACCCGGACAACCTCCACAACTGGTGTAGCCAACAATTTCCAGTTCCTGATCCTGATAACGTTTAAAAGCACCCTCACGACTTTGTGCTGCTTTAAAGCATTTTCCACCTGCACAGCCTTTGTAACGGTCGCAGATAACAATTCCTATTTTCGTTTTAGTATCTTTCATAGCTATTTAAGTATCAATATGATATAAATAAGTAATATACCCGTTAGGATCAATCCGAATTGAATCACAGAAGATTTTACGGAAGATTTGCGGTGCATCTCAGGAATCAAATCAGCCAGGGCGATATACAAGAAACTTGCTGCCGACAAAGCCAAGGCATATGGGATGAGCGATTGCATGGCTTCGAGGGTGTAATAGGCAATTATTCCTGTTAACAAAGCCGTACTTCCGGATAGTACATTAAACCAAATTGCCTTTTTTCGGGAGAGACCACTTTTGAGCAGAATACCAAAATCGCCAAGTTCCTGAGGGATTTCATGCATCATCACCGAAAGTGTTGCAAAAACACCTAATTCAAAAGAAGTGAGGAAAGAAGCTGCAATCACAATGCCATCAATTGCGTTGTGAAAGGCATCGCCTATCAGAACGATAGGAACAGCAGCATGTTTGTGTCGTTCGCATTCGGCATTGCCACAAATGCGCCAGAGTATGATTTTTTCGAGGGCGAAGAAAAATATTATCCCGCCCAAAACTGCGAGCAACATCAGTCGGGCGCCAATCATGCTGATTCCTTTGGGCATCATCCCCAAAAAAGCAGCACCTAACAAGGTGCCTCCGGCCAGGTACATCAGCAAGGTAGCCAAATTATCGAGTTTGCGATCAGGCAAAAGCAACATCAGGGCTGCCAATCCAACACTACCCACGCTACCCGCAATTAAAGCAATTATTACATATAATAATTCCATGACTGCTATGGATTATAAACGATTAAGTCTCCTTTTATAACTTTAAGTAAATCAGCGATCACCTCACATTTAGCCATCAGCAAAAAATACATCCTTTCGTCAGCTAACGGCAGCAAACCTTCCAGGTTTCCCTGTCCTTTTGAAATGACCAGATCAGCTTGCTGAAAGGCCTGTAAAAATTCGCGACTACAGTCATTTAAAATGGTGGAAGGCGCATCTGAACCATTGTCAATCACCTTACAAACTTCATGAAGACCTGCCTGCAGCGCATCCTGAAAAGTAACATCATTCAAAGCCGGAAAACCACGCACAACAGTCGTTATGTCAGGATGTTGTAAGGTTTCAATAAACAACTTATCAAAATAAATTTCTCCTGCATTATCGCAGAGGTACAATACTTTTTTGGCCTTTTTTATCTCCCGAAGCAATTTTTTGGAATGATCTATCGCAAATTCAGTATCTAAAACTTCACTGATGGTTTGTTCCAAATCAAACTGCTGATGTGCCCCATAATCCATAATGTTTCCGGCAATGGCCAGTCGCAAGGCCAGCAATTCAGGATTAGCAGCTTGTTTCACCTTTGGTTTCCATTCGTGATACAAGCTTTCGGCCTGACTATTGCTGATCCTTTTCTCCTCTGCAAAAGGATCAGCAATGCCGGTTAAACGACAAAAATGCCGGCTAAGCTGTTGTTGCATTTCAGGGCTACTCAGGCTATCGGCTTCAATATGCGCTTCCAATTGGTCTCGCACAGCTTGTCCAATAGCTTTATCAGTGATCTGATGCTTGCTTAGCAGACGTTCGTAACCCCTTCTGAAACAATCAGCACAGCGATGGTCGCGAAGCGTATTATTAGTAGTGATGGTGTCCATGCTGGTGATCATCGCCATGGTGATCGCAATAATTGGCAGAAAGCATCAGGCGATCATTCAGAAAATCATCCACAAGCTCTTCTGCGGTTTTTACTGGCGCTCCTACAAACACATTGATTCCGAACTGATTAAAAAGACCAACTGCCTGAGGCCCCATACCTCCTGCAAGTACATCAGTTGCGCCCTGAGCAGCAACCCAGCGCGGATAAGTACCCGGCTGATGCTCAGGCGGATCGAAGCTGGTAACTTTTACAATTTTACTATCATTCACATCTACAAAAGCAAAAGCTTCGCAGTGTCCGAAATGGGCCGACAATTTGCCGGCTGCCATTGGAATGGCGATACGTTTATTCATTTGTTCTAATTTAGTTATATGGTATTTATTTGGTCACTTCTCATTAAAAGAAATGACATCTTAAAAATTAATCCTGACCTCCTCTGAACCGCTGACCGCGGCCTCTGCCTCCAAATCGCTGTCCGAAACCTTTTCCTTCTCCCCGTAAGGGAAGCTGATTAGGATCAATGGATTGTTCCGAATTGTCTGGCCACCCTCTCCTGAAAGCATTACGACGATTTCTGGCGCCTTGCTCATTGCCGCAACGACCTCTTTTACCTCCTGTTTGAGGGCCTTTGCCTTCTGGTCCTGTTTGATCAAATCCTGGCATGATAACCTCCTTATTTATTTTGGTCTATTATAATTAATTCTTTTCCCTTTTCCTTCACCTTCCGCACAATCACTGTGACGGCGCTTCCCGAGTCCTTTGCCAAGTTTTTCAAGCAATTCATCACCTTCAACTTTCCTGCCCTTTCCGAGCCCTCTCCCTGTTTTTGGCCCTTTGCCTTCAGGACCAGTACGATCAAGCTTTGGCATAATATTTTTGTTTTAAAAGGTTAATAATCTGTTGTGTGCTTGTTTCTGGCTTTCTGATCACTATCAACTGGATACGCATCTGATCCAGCAATGGTTGAATTTTGGGACCAAAATCTCCAGCTACCAATGATTTAACCCCTTCAGAAGCCAACCATTTTACTGCTTTTATTCCAGCCTGCTCGGTGGTTTCCCTATAAGGATTCGCCCTGATTTGCAATTCATTTGTTTCCGTATCGAAAATCACAAAATAGGCACAATGTCCGAACTGAAGATCAATCAAATGATCCAGGGTACTACCTTTTGAAGCGATAGCCACTTTCATAAGCTACTTTTTTGCAGGTTTGTATACTCGAACTGTTCAATCTTCTGAATTTGATGATGACCACAAAGTGGGCAATCTTCTGCAATTTCCTCTGGATTAGGCTGATTAAAGTAACTTCCACATAACAAACATTGCAGCCAGTTACTTTCAAAATACACCTCACCACCTTCAATCTCCAGCGGTCGACCTTCTGCCATCGAACGAGCAATTTTATTTCGAGCTGAGGCATAAATGCGGGTAAATGTCGGTCGGGAAACCTGCATCAATTTGGCTGCCGTCAGGTGATTGAGGTTGTCGTAATCGCACATTTTAAAGGCTTCATACTCCTCGTAGTGCAAAACAATGGCCTCGGCATTTTTATCTAAATCAGGTCCGTAAGGCCTGAAACCTTTTACTGCAGGCATTGCACTTAATTTACGGGGTGTTTTAAATCGCGGCATATTATGAGCATATGTTCGATTGCAAATGTAATGAACATATGTTCATATATCAAATTTTTATAACAAAAAAAGTGACCAGAAAATTAATATTCTGATCACTTTATTATATACTATTGATTAATTGATACTTACATCTGCTTACGTGGCATCACAAGTACTTCGCTTATCATTACTTCTGCTGGTTGGGTGATGGCATAATAAATGGCATTTGCGATATCCTCAGCAGCTAGCGGAATCATATCACCACCTCTTTTGCTAAAGCTCTCAAGAATATCCTGATCGGTGATAGTTTGTGTAAGTTCTGTTGCTACAGCTCCAGGCTCGATAGCTGTAACCTTGATATTCATCGAAGGGGTTAGTTCCATGCGCATGGCCTCCGAAAGGGCCGTTACTGCAAATTTTGTTGCATTGTAAACAGCAAAACCAGGCCAAACCTTACGTCCTGCCACAGAAGAAATATTTACAATATGACCTCCACCCTGATTTTTCATCACAGGAAGCACACCGGCAATGCAATACAGCAGACCTTTTAAGTTGACATCGATCATTCGATCCCATTCATCAATTTTAAGCTTATCCATATAAGATACGGGCATTAATCCTGCATTGTTGACTAAAACATCAATTCGCCCGTAACTGTCTGCTATTTCCTTGAAAGCGTTAAGCACTGATTCTCTCTCGGTGATATCCAATTTGATAATCATCGATTCCGTTTTGTAAGCATCCATCAGTTCCTGGGCCAACTCCTGCAGGCGTTCTTCACGACGTGCAATCAAAACCAAGCGCGCACCATCGGCGGCAATCTTTTTGGCGGTTGCAGCGCCAATACCACTGGACGCTCCGGTAATTACAACAACTTTGTTTTCTAAATTCATATTAAAATCTTTTTAAAGGGTTTGCCTAATAAACAATTAAGCATTAAAATGGTTGCATCTAAAATGATTTAATAACCGTAACGCTCTTTCCAAAGATTTCGCAAATTACGTCGTATTTCATCCTCGCGTAGGTTTTTACCGGGCTCATAAAAAACGCTCTTACTAATCTCATCAGGTAAAAATTCCTGCTCGGCAAAATTCCCCGGAAAGTCATGTGCATACTTATATTCGGCACCATACCCAAGCTCTTCCATCAGTTTAGTGGGCGCATTACGTAAAGGCAAAGGCACCGACAAATCTCCTGTTTTTCTTACGATTTCCTGGGCCTTGTTAATCGCCATATAAGCTGCATTGCTTTTCACTGAAGTGGCAAGATAGATAACGGTTTGCGACAAAATTATCCTGCTTTCAGGAAAACCAATTTTTTGAACAGCTTCAAAACAGCTATTTGCCAGGAGTAAAGCATTTGGATTGGCATTACCAATATCTTCGGAAGCTAAAATCAACATGCGGCGGGCAATAAAAAGCGGATCTTCGCCAGCCTCAATCATGCGCGCCAGGTAGTAAACAGCGGCATTAGGGTCACTGCCACGCATGGATTTAATAAAAGCAGAGATCACATCATAATGCATCTCTCCTTTCTTATCATATTTCACCAGGTTATTCTGTATACAACGCTTCGCATCTGCATCGCTTATAACCAAATCTTCCTTTTCCAAACTTTCTTCTGCTAATACATCAACTACTAATTCAATAGCGTTCAACAGCTTACGAGCATCACCACCACTGATTTGCAGTAAGGCTCCCATTTCTTTGAGTTGTATTGTACGCTCATAATCCTTTTCAAGAGCAACTAAAGCATTATCCAGCAGTTGGAGCAAATGTTTCTTTTCCAAAGATTTGAGCACATAAACTTGTGAACGGCTCAAAAGTGGGGCTATCACCTCAAAAGAGGGGTTTTCTGTTGTGGCACCAATCAAAGTAACCAAACCCTTTTCAACAGCAGCAAGTAGTGAATCCTGTTGTGATTTACTAAACCGATGAATTTCATCAATAAAAAGAATAGGTGGTTTGGCCAGCATTCTGGCCCTGTCAATAACTTCGCGCACATCTTTTACACCAGAACTTACGGCACTAAGAACAAAAAATTGTCTGTCGGTCTTTTTGGCAATGATATGCGCCAGCGTAGTTTTACCTACACCAGGAGGCCCCCAGAAGATCATCGAAGGAATACGTCCGCTTTCCAAAGCGCGGCGCAAAATAGCTCCTTCACCAACAAGATGTTCCTGACCTATATATTCATCCAGTGTTTGGGGGCGTAATAACTCAGCAAGTGGTTGTGAAGATTTATTCATCAGCCTTATTTTAGTTGCTACAAAGTTAAGGTGCTTTCGGTAGCTATGCCAGCTAAAATTAAAAAGCTCTTCAGTACTTTTTTAATACTTTTGCTTCTCATTGAAAAAACAAGTGAAATGAAGGTATTGATGATGTTTTGTGAGTCCTTTTCATACCGACCGGCGATAAAAAACCTTGAAACAGCTCCGGAAGTTGAATCACCAGAAAGTTTTAAGGATGTACTGGTAGCATTTATTCAGGCTGAGGAAAAAGACGAGGACGATCCAAAAGGAACAGAAGACAAGTTATTGAATGTAGTGAAATGGGGCGCTCGCAAAAACAACAGCCGACATGTGATCTTGCATTCTTTCGCACATCTTTCGGAAAGCAAAGCAAGCCCTGAATTTACACATGAGCTTTTTAAACGTTCTCAGCAACGCATGCGCAATGCTGATTGGCAATGCGATCAGACACCTTTTGGATATTTTTTGGATTTGCAGCTTTCTGCACCAGGCGTTTCGCAGGCCAGGATTTTTAAGTCGTTTTAATCCTTCTTATTTCGAACCGCCTTTCCATTGCGATGGCCCAATTGTGAAATAATCAACGGGAATTTTTCCAGATTGAATGGCTTACTTATATATTCATTCATTCCTGCTTCCAGACATTTTTGTCGGTCATCCTTTAAAGAATTTGCTGTTATTGCAATGATATTTATAGGCTGTTCCACTTTAATATCGGCTTCATATTGCCTGATCTTCCGTGTAGCAGTAATTCCATCCATTACAGGCATTTGAATATCCATAAGGATAAGATCGTATTGATTGTGCTTATATTTTTCAAATGCTTCTACACCATTGACAGCCAGATCTACTTCAAAACCCATTCCACGTAAGCTTTGCAAGGAAACCTTTTGATTGATCAGATTATCTTCTACCAGTAATATTTTTTTTATGTGGCTGTCTTCGATCAATCCTGGTTCACTGCCAAATGGCATTTTTACTGTAAACCAAAAACGGGAGCCTCTTTTTATCTCACTTTCAAAATCTATTCCGCCTTCCATTAATTGAGCCAATTGACGAGAAATTGTCAATCCAAGGCCAACCCCTCCATGCCTGCGACTATAACTTTGATCTCCCAGATGAAATAATTCCCATATTTTTTCTCGTTGCTCATCAGAAATACCAATACCAGTATCTGAAATTTCAAAATGAATTTCTGCATGAGATTCACTTTGATTAACTATTTTAGCAAGAAATTCAATTGACCCCTGATCAGTAAATTTCACGGCATTATTTAGAAGGTTTCCTATTATTTGCCTTAACCTGGCTACATCACCAATCAGAAATACCGGTATGTTTTCATCAATACGTGAACGAAATTCAAGGCCCTTGTCCAACGCTTGTTTGCGATAAACTGTCAGCAGGTCTTGTATTTCGTTATAAAAATGAAAGTTCAAATGATCCAATTGCAACATATTACACTCAAGCTTGGCATAATCGAGCATATCATTTGCCATCTGAATAAGGTTTTGACTCAAAAGATTGATTTCCTCATGTAAAGCTTTAATTTCGCCCTGAACCGGCAATTTACGCGCCATACTAAGAAGCCCAACAATACCATTTAGCGGTGTCCTTATTTCATGACTGATATTTGCCAAAAACTGTGTTTTAATTTGATTGGCGGCTACAGCTTCTTCTTTGAGACTTATCATCTCTGAAAGATTCTGCTCCAAATCACTTTTTTGCTTATCGATAAGCTGATGGCGTTGCTCCAATAAATGCAAAAGCCTCCGATTGGTAGCATTTTGTCTGCGATAATTAATCACTGAAAAAACAACAACTAGTGCCAAAATCAACACCAGCAAACCAATAAAAATCCATGCACTTTGATCAATAGCATCTGAAAACAGTAGTGAGGCTGGCAAAAAGTTACCAGACAAAACAATTGTTTTCCAGAAAATCAGTAGAGTCATTAAGGCCATTAAAAAAGGTGATGTACAATTGGTAATATAAACTTATTAATAATTCAAAATGTATGCCACACTAATTTATGGTGATAACTCAGTAAATATCTTTTGTTTAGAAGTAGTGAAACTTTACTCTAGTCCAAGAAATGGAAAAAAAATCCAAAAAATGGAAAAAATTATTTACAACCCCTTCACTAGTTAAATTTTCCTGTGTCAGGTTTGATAATCAAAAATTTAGAAGAAAAAGTAAACTCAGGTGATTTAATATAATTAAGCTCATCTGTTTTGACAAAAAACCGAAAGCGATATAGCTTAATTTCCTCGTTTCTGATTATTTCAAGCAATGAACGCTTTTCAATAAAGAAACGAACAAAAGACTGGTTATCACTAAAACGTTGTTCAAATTCCAGATCTGGATAGGCATTAAACTCAATTTTGAGCAAATCCCGCTTTTTCTGAATTAATTCTATACCAAAGATTAATGCGTTTAAATTGTTGTGCTCATTAATCTGGCAGGCAATTTCTATGGTTGAATGCTCCGATCTGGGATTATGATCATAAATAATCAGTTTTCGATTACTGATATACTGCTCTGAAATTTTATATGTTTTTGGCTGGCTGATAAACCATTTACGGAAAGCATAGCCGGCAACAAACAACAATACAAGAACCAAAATTCCTATCTGATCAGCTGTCATGAATCATTTTCGACAAAATTACAAATAAAGAACAATAAATAATGATTGCAGAATGAGGATACCTCAGAAATGAATATGGAGAATTTCTTGTATTTTTGGAAAAGAAAAACCCCTATTAAGGATGAATGAAGAAATTCTTACAACAATAAAAGAATATTTAAACTTTGAGCTTATCAAACTTGAAAAAGTTCAAATCAGCATTTATGAAATCCTGATTGGCACGCTAATAATTGTTGTTACTGCGTTTTTACTTAATGTTTTAAAACGTATTTTCAGGAAAGTAAGTCAAAAAGGTGTAGTTGATTCTGGTACATCAAATTCTTTATATCAAATTATCAAGTATTTTATATGGATAATTGTTTTTGTCCTGATACTTGATACTATAGGAGTAAAAGTCAGCATTTTTATTGCCAGTGCAGCAGCGCTGTTGGTTGGGGTTGGTCTGGGTTTGCAACAGCTTTTTAATGATGTTGCCAGTGGAATCATTTTACTCATTGAACGTACCCTAAAAGTAAATGATGTTGTTGAAATGGAAAATGAAATGATCGGTCGCGTGGTATCCATTGGACTCAGGACATCAAAGATTAAAACCCGCGACAATATTATCGTCATTGTTCCAAATTCGCAGCTGGTAAATGACAGAGTAATCAATTGGAGTCATGCCGAGACCAACACACGCTTTCACGTGGATGTTGGGGTTGCCTATGGAAGTAACATAAAGCTGGTAACAGAAGTACTTGAATCTTGTGCCATAGCACACCCTCAAATCCTCACTGCCCCAAAACCTTTTGTAAGATTTATCAATTTTGGTGACTCAAGCCTTGATTTCCAGCTATTTTTTTGGACAGAAGAAGTTTTTTTAGTTGAAAATACTAAAAGTGACCTTCGCTATAAAATTGATGACGCCTTCAGGGCAAACAAAATACAAATACCATTTCCTCAAAGAGATGTGTATATAAAATCCCCAAAATAATATTCGATAATTTTAAGATTAAATAAATTATTCCAAACACAAAAACTAACCCAATGAATCCAAAAAGATTCCTTTCCATTCTTTTAATTCTTGGCATTTACATTATAACAAATAACAACGTATTTGCCTGCACAAACTATCTTATTACAAAAGGCGCTTCCACTGACGGTTCAACAATGATTAGTTATGCTGCAGATTCGCATATTCGCTATGGTGAATTGTATTTTAGTCCGAGAGCAGACTGGCCCGAAGGAAGTACAGTTACAATATACGACAGGGGCACTGCAGAACCATTGGGTGAAATTCCACAGGTTGCACATACTTATCAAACCATTGGTTTTATGAATGAATTTCAGGTTGCTATCGGTGAAACAACTTTTGGAGGCAGATCAGAGTTGCAGGACACTACCGGATTAATGGATTATGCAGCATTGATGTTTATTGCGTTGCAGCGTTCAAAAACAGCACGGGAAGCGATCAAAGTAATTGGAACATTAGTAGAAGAACACGGCTATGCCAGCAGCGGAGAATCTTTTTCAATTGGAGACCCCAATGAGGTTTGGATTATGGAAATCATTGGCAAAGGAACTGAGCTAAAAAATGATAAAAAGCTTAAACAGACAGTCAATACTCAAAAAGGTGCTGTATGGGTGGCTGTAAGAATACCTGACGGATATATCTCGGCACATGCCAATCATGCCCGCATTACTAACTTTCCGATGGCAGACGGAAGAACTTCTATCACTAACAAAATGTGGGATAAACTTGAAAGCCCTGATCTGCGTACCATTTATTCATTTGATGTTATTGAGTTTGCCAGGGAAAAGGAATATTTTGAGGGAGACGATAAATCCTTCAGTTTTAGCGACACTTATGCCCCTTTGGAGTTTGGAGCAGCAAGGTTTTGTGAGCTTAGGGTTTGGGCAATGTTTGATCAGGTAAACAGTGATATGGATCAATATTGGGACTATGCCACCGGTATTGATCTGGAAAGTGGCCGCATGCCTTTGTTTATTAAACCTGACCATAAGGTCTCTGTTGAAGATTTGATGCGTTTTAAAAGAAATTATCTGCAAGGAACCGAGCTGGATATGTCGCAGGATGTTGGTGCAGGACCATATGGTTTACCTTATCGCTGGCGCCCATTAACTTGGGAACATCAGGATTCAACTTATTTCAATGAAAGAGTTACTGCTACGCAGCAAACCGGTTTTTCTTTTATTGCGCAAATGCGCAGCTGGCTTCCAAACGAAATTGGCGGCATCAACTGGTTTGGTGTTGATGATGCCGGTACAACAGTTTATGTACCATTTTATTCTTCTATCAACCGTATTCCACAATCCTATCAGGAAGGTTTTGGCGACATTTTAAGCTATGAAAAAGATGCTGCTTTTTGGGTTTTCAATCGTGTGGCACATTTTGCTTACCTGTTTTATAACAGAGTGATGCCAGATATCAAAGAAGTTCAGAACGATCTGGAGCAGAAGTTTATCACCTACGTTCCTGCGACTGATGCTGCTGCATTAAAACTTTATGAAAACAATCCGGCACTTGCTGTGGATTATTTAACAGATTATTCATGCAATATGGCGCAAATGACTGTTTCACGATGGCAAAAACTAAGCGAGTTTTTACTTGTTAAGTATTTGGATGGCAATATGAAACAGGAAAAAGACGGAGAGCTGCTTCGCAATCCCTGGGGTTATCCTCAACCACCCAAATTTCCTGGTTATCCTGATAGTTTTAAACAACAAATCATCCGTGAAACAGGCGATCGGTTTCTCTACAGATAATTTAGTTCATGTCATAGGTTAAAGGTGCATCTGGTCCGATTGGCAAACCAAATACCATCCATATTACCAGCATAATTATCCAAACAATGGAGAAAATTACTGTGTATGGCAACATTGTGGAAATAATTGTACCGATGCCAGCCTTTTTATCATATTTCTGCATAAATGCGACTATCAACGCAAAATACGACATCATTGGTGAAATTATATTTGTTACTGAATCACCAATACGATACACAACCTGTGTTAGTTCCGGACTGTAACCCAGCAACATAAACATTGGGATGAAAACAGGAGCCATGATGGTCCATTTGGCTGAGGCACTACCCATTACCATATTAATCATGGCAGTAATTATTATGAAGCCTATCATTAGAGGAATCGACCCCAAACCGGAAGCTTGTAAAGCTCCTGCTCCTTCAATGGCAAATATCAGCCCCAGATTGGTCCATTTAAAATAAGCCACAAACTGAGCCGCAAAAAACACCAAAACTATATATACTCCTAACGCTTCCATGGATTTACCCATTCCCTTCATTACATCACTGTCGTTCTTTATTGTGCCAGCCCCGATACCATAGGCAATTCCCACGATCGCAGCCGTAATAAAAATGATCGCCACAATGCCATCCATGAAGGGTGAATGAAGCAAACTACCGGTTTCTGCATCACGCAAAAAACCATTTGCCGGGATAGTTCCCCACAGCATGATTGCAACTAAAAATATAGCAGTTATCACTGCATAACGCAACCCTTTTTTCTCCTCCTTGCTAAGCCGTTTAATCTCTTCTGTTTCAGAACCTTCATACTTTCCTAGTCTGGGTTCTACTATTTTTTCTGTAGCCCAGGTGCCGGCTATAGCAATTAAAAAAGTTGAAGCAAACATAAAATAATAGTTGGCAGCCGGATTAACAACATATTCAGGGTCTATGATTTGCGCTGCTTCCTGAGAAAGCCCTGCCAAAAGCGGATCAATGGTTCCTAATAATAAATTGGCACTATAACCACCTGAAACACCAGCAAAAGCAGCAGCCATACCTGCAATCGGATGCCTTCCGACAGCCAGAAAAATAATAGCACTTAAAGGCACAAGCAATACATAACCTACTTCACTGGCTGTGTTAGATAAAATTCCGGCGAAAACAACAACAAATGTTAAAATTTTTCGAGGTGAGGAGAGCACCATTAAGCGCAATGCTGTACCTATCAAGCCCGATCCCTCTGCAATTCCAATACCAAGCATAGCCACCAATACTACACCTAATGGTGCAAAACTTGTGAAATTAGTGACCATCTCTGTTATAATTTTATGCAAACCATGAACAGATAACAGATTAACGGGATGTATCAGCTCGCCAGTGCCAGGATGGGTAACTTCCAGGTCGAACTGGCTGGCCACCCAGGAAAGTATTAATGCAAGCCCTGCAAAAATGGCAAACAAAGTAGCTGGATGTGGAAGTGCATTTCCAACTTTTTCTACGATATGCAAAAACTTATCAACTAATCCTTTGGGCTCTTTCTTTGAATTTGTCATTTATTCGATTTTATTGCTTTTTTTAGAACAAGCTGCAAACATAAAAAATTCTATTTAGAATCTTTATAAATAAATGTTAAAGCCTATTGGAAGCAGAAAAGCATTGCAATCATTACATTCGAAAATATCATTACTTAAAAAATGCGCTACTTTTGAACATTCTAATGAAAGGTAAAATGCCATCTCGCACCCTACTTTCTCTGCTATTTTTTCTGCCGGTTTTTGTTTACGGACAAGCTGTTGTATGCACACCTGAGTACAGGAGTTTTATGAATGGAGAACACTTAAAATATACCGTCTCCTATAATTGGGGAATTATATGGATAAATGCCGGTGAAGTAACATTTCAAACAAAACAGACAGTATATGATTCAAAACAAGTCTATCATTTTTTTAGCACCGGCTATTCCTTTAAACGTTGGGATTGGCTGTTTAAAGTAAGAGATACTTTTGAAGTGTACAGCAGGATATCTGATCTCCAGCCTTTGTTTTCGAAACGTCATACTTTGGAAGGAGGATTCAGAATACGTAATCAATACAGGTTTTTTCCTGATGAAAACAAGCTTATAGCCAAACTCGATGAAACACGAAAAGATTATCGCGAGTTAACACTTCCACTCGAAAGCTGCACTTATGATGTGCTTACCGCTACCTATCTGGCTCGCTCACTTCCTTTTGATGAGTACTATATAGGTGATACCATACATATCAGCATGGTTTTGGATGGTCAGGATTTTGATTTACCTATCGTATTGAAAGGCGAAGAAAAAATAAAAAACAGAGGTGGAGAATACTGGGATTGCATACTTTTCTCGGCTATACTTGACAAAGGTACAATGTTCAGGGCAGGAGAAGAATTGCTGGTATGGGTGAGTAATGATGCTGCACGATTACCTGTAATGATGGAAGCAAAAATCACAGTCGGGAGCATAAAAATATACTTGACAGAAGCTTTAAACACAAAATCTCAGAAAAAATAAACCGGTATTGTAAGCAAAAACAATACCGGTTCGACTGATTAGATCAGGGAAATTAAATTTTCTTTACTGTTGTTGCACCTGACGATTCAACATTCAATGTCTTGGGCTCCCCTTTATATCTGATGGTTGAAGCTCCGCTGCCCTCAATATTAAGGTAATCGGTTACCCAAAGCACTGCTGTAGAGGCTCCGCTACTTTCAAAATAAACTGATCTGGCCTTTAATCCTTCCAGATAAATCTTGGATGCGCCTGAACAATCAGCATCAATTTGATCTACTGTGCCATTAAGCTCAAGTTTACTTGCGCCACTTAGATCCAGGTCAAGCTTATTAGCTTCCATATCAAGTTGCACATCACAAGCACCTGACAAATCCAAATCAAGCCTATCAAATTGCATAGCATTTCCGCCTGCTAGTTGAACAGCTCCACTGATTTCAATCTCAGATAATTCCCGGAATGTAATGTAAGCTTTCATTTTTTTAAACGACCTAACTGTACCTTTTACATAAATCTCAAGCTCTTCGCCAGACACTTTTGTAACAATACGATCGATTAAATCATCATCAGCTTCAATAATCACTTCCTCCTGACTGCCCTGAACCAAATAAACTTCAAAAGCACCACTTACTTCAAGGCTTTTGAACGAGCCAACATTTCGAGTTTCCTTAATAGCTGGAGCTGAGGAATTTGCAGCATTAGCTTGTGATAAAAAGCTGGCAATTAAAAATATTCCAAGCCAGATCATCAATGAGTTTAGCAAAGCATTTCTTTTCATAGTTATTAGGTTTTTCATTAAAAATGTGCATGCCAAGAAATATGACATCAGGTTTTGTAAGTTAAGACGCATATTGAAGATGAAAAGTTACAACTGGAGTAAATAAAGAAAAAAATATTACTGGGTATAAATATTTATATGTCTGAAAACAATAAAAGTCAGTTTGAAAATTCATCTTACTGTGAAACAGAACCTGAACTATTCGCTATTTGTTGCAGGAATATTTCAATCGAGGGCTTGAGCAACAACTAAACTAATTTAATGCTTATTCAAACGGATATAAAAGCAACTTCCTTTATGGGGTTCACTCTCAATGGAAAAGTCTCCTTTGTGAATACTTACAAACTCTTTAACAATTCTTAAGCCTAAGCCTACGCCTGTTTCCTTATTCGTACCTTCTGAAGAAATAAAAGAATCTGATTGTAATATTTGTTCAATTGTTTGACTATCCATTCCAATGCCATTATCACAGATACTGATAACCAAATCGTGTTGCCTTAGTTTTGACTTAATGAAAATGCTTCCACCGTTTGGGGTAAATTTAATGGCATTGCTGATAATGTTTCTGAATACAGTTTGCATCATATTAAGATCGCAATAGACATTGCTCTCTTTTGACACCTCATTATTAATTGCAATTTGCTTTTTCTCTGCTCTGGATGAAAGAAAAGTTATTTCATCATTCAGGATTTCCCAAATGTCATTGTAATCAGGTTTAAAACTAATTTCCCCTTTTTGCTGCAAAGCCCATTGCAGCAAATTTTCAACCATATTATACAGATTGAAGCTCTTCTTATACAAATCAGTAATTAAAGCTTTTTGTTCTTTTTTTTCAAAAGAATCAAAATCCTCAACTATAAGATTTAAGAAACCAAGCATACTGTTAAAAGGAGAGCGAAGGTCGTGCCCGATTATTGAAAACAGTTTGTCTTTGGTATTTATTGTTTCTTCAAGCAGTTTATTTTGAGTAGCAAAATCGGCATTCAAATCATTAAGCTTTTGATTGGCGCGCTTTAAGCTCCGCTGAGTGCGAATCAGAAAAAAGAGCAAAACCATCACAAAAACAAGCGCAGAACTAACTATAATTGTAATGATTTTTTGTTCTTCAATAGTCTGGGTTTGTTTCTCGTTTTCAAGTTTCAATGATTCATTTTCAAGTTCTTTCCGTTCTGTATCATACTTGGTTTGAAGCTCTAGTATAAAGCTTCGGTGTTTTCGCGAGGCCACAGTATCATCAGCCTGATCATATTTTTTATAAAAATCGAGTGCTTTTGATAAATTGCCTTTTTTTTCATTAATGAGAGAAAGCAAAAAATAGGCTTCGGATAAAGTAGGATAATGATCGAACTCAGAAGCGAGATTAATTGCTTGTTCTGTAAAATATTCTGCCTGGGTCCAATTCTCAGTTTCGCGATAAAGGTTTGAAAGTCCATGATAATTTAACATCATGCCATATTTAATCCCATTATCAGAACAGATTTTTAGAGATTCTAAATAATTTGATTTAGCCAATTCATAATTATTAAGATCGATATAAGTATTTGCAAGATTATGCAGAGCTCTTGCCTCACTATAACTACTGCCTGTTTGATGAGCAATATCACTTGATTGTTTAAGCCAAACAATAGCTTCATCTGGTTCACCTTTCAGCTTGTATGAAATTCCAATGTTACTATAATTCATACCGAGATCGTTCAGATTATTGAGTTTTTTATTGGTTTTAATAGCCCTTTGATAAAAATCTATTGCTCTATCATATTCGCCAAGGGATTGATTTACCTGGCCAAGGTTATTATATATAATAGCAAGATTTTTTTGATCATCTAATGATTCAAACAGCTCCATTGCCTTGATATAGTTTTGATAAGCAATTATATTATTCCCAAGATTCTCTTCTGCGAGCGCCATATTATTGTATGCTGCTGCCAGTTTGATACTGTCATTTTGCTCAATGGCAATTTCTTTCATCAAACTGAAATAATATAAACCGGAATCATATTCTCGTTTCAGGTTAAATATTTGTCCCTGTGCATTATACACACTAAACAATAGGTCCTGATCATTCAGGAGAACGACTTCACTTAAGGCTTTTTTGTTAAACAAGTCCGAAGAGTCATGAATACCAATCTCTGTATACAATAGCGCTAAAGTGTTATAAAAATCAACCCTTAGTGACCTGTCAAGATCATTAGCTTGAGGCAAATAACTCAATAGCTCTGTTTTAACGGTTATTGGATCATTAAATCGAAGTCGTTTTAATTCATTTAGGTGTTTGGTATCCAGTCTGTTTTCCTGAGCATAACTAAATATAGTACCCAAAACTATCAGCACAACTAAAAGGGTTTTCTTTAATCCACCAATGAAATGCATTTTTTGGGTTAGTTTTGATTTCATGCCGGCAAACGGTTGTTATATGAGGCAAATGTAACACATACATCCTTATAAACCTAAATGTTTATCTAAGCAAAAGTAAAATAAACATATGCTAATCTTTTTCTAAGATATTCCAAATCAGATAAAAAGAAAAAAAATGCTGGTAATTAACGAAAAACGATGAAACCACCATAGTTTTACTATTCTAATGGGCCGTCTTTAAGGTATTATTCATAAGCATCAAGAAAGCCAGTCTACCCCTCAGGAATCATGTTCCAACAACTTTTGCAATCAGTTTGCTAAATAGCTTAACTTTGCCGCCGCATTCTAACGCAGTTTACTATGGCTCTGATACATTCATTTGAAAAAAGTGGCAACTGGCTTTTTAAGCATCGCGGTGAGCTTCCGGTAGTTTTATTTCTGATCGCTGTTCCTGTGGTTTATTTTACAGATACCTCATGGCTAAACTCTCAAAATCAGCATATTATCACATGGATTGCTATTTTTCTGAGTGCAATTGGGTTTGTAATAAGAGCCGTAAGTATAGGGACAACCCCAAAAGGCACCTCCGGTCGTAATACCAAAGAAGGACAAGTAGCAGAAAGCCTCAATACGACAGGTATTTACAGCCTAATGCGCCACCCGCTGTATGTGGGAAACTATTTTATGTGGATCGGGATAGTTCTCTATACCTTTAATTTCGCTTTTGTTCTTCTGATTACGCTGGCATTTTGGCTTTATTACGAACGCATCATGTTTGCAGAAGAACGTTTCCTTGAAAGAAAATTTGGACAGCCTTACCTTGACTGGTCGCTAACAACACCTGCATTTATCCCATGCTTTAAAAACTTTAAGAGAAATCAAATTCCGTTTAGTATTAAAAGCGTGCTTCGTCGCGAATATTCCGGAATGCTGGCTACCGTTTTAGGTTTCGCTTTTATAGATGGTTTAAGATTTTACTTTACCACTGGCACTTTTAGTTTACACCGTAATTCAATTTATATTTTAGGTTGTGCTATTTTAATAGCGCTGATTTTAAGAAGTTTAAAACACTATACAAAGCTTCTGAAAGAAGAAGGACGTTCCTAATCAGCTGCAGGTTTATTGGTAATACGCTTTTCTATATAATTGGAGTTCAATATTTTAAGAACTCCCATATAATCCAGATTAAAAGCCAGCAGGTCACCTACTTTATGTCCACCACGGTTTTTACCCAAATCAACAGCCAGCATATCTGAGCTGGCACCTGTTATTTCAATGCCTTTTTTAATTGGCTTTAAATGATGAGGATCAACATCAAGCAATCCAATATCCAGCAAAGCCCTGTAGGTCTTTTTACCATAATCAGCTTCGTTGACCTCATATTTTTCTCCTGCCACATTGGTTCCCAATTCTCCGATTGGCACTATAGGTTTTTCCATCAATTCAACAATTTCGGCATAAAGCGTAAAAACATTCGACTTCATACCTTTTATGGTTTTATTGGTTACCAGATTGTTACCAAAATATAAAGTCTCTCCCACCCTAAAATGATTAACTCCTACAGGTAACATTCTTTTCAGCAAAAGTGGAATTGTTACAGAACTGCCGCCGCTAACCCACGGTATCTTTATCTTAAAGGTAGCATCGATAAGCTGCTTGTACAAACTGAGTTGAATAAGTTTATCATGGCTGGGCATTACTCCATTAAGGCAGTTGAGATTAGTTCCAATGCCAACAATTTCTAAATTAGGCAATTCAAAAATTGAGGAATAAAAATCGATCAGATTGTCTCCCAAAACCCCCTCACGAAGGTCACCCATTTCGATCATAATGATGATTTTATGCCTCTTTTTTTGTCGCCCTGCCTCTTCCGAAATAAGTTTGATTGTCTCATATTCAGTATTAAAACTTACATCAGCATAACGCACAAGACTCTTTAAGGCCCTACGAGCCGGTGGTTTAATATAAACCGTTTGAACCTCTGGATTGATTTTTTTAATCACTTTCAAATTACTGATACGACTATCATGAACCTCTCTGATGCCCATATCAATAAGCTCACGAATATAATTCTCGTTACCGCATAACAACTTTGAAACTACTCCCCAATGAATATTTCTTTTTGTAAAAAAATCATCCAAAAATCTAAAATTGTGATGCAATTTCTGATAATCTAACTCGATAAATGCCATTGTTTTATGGTGTTAAACGGCGTAAAATTCCTCCGGGAAGCCGCGTTAATAGTTCATAATTTAACTGATTACTCAGTTCGCTAAAAGAAGCTACACTAACAGACAATTGATTTTGTTCACCTATTAGTACAACTTCATCACCTACTTCAACTTTTTCAATAGCTGAAATATCGGCAATAAGCATATTCATATTGATCATTCCAATAACTGCTACCCGCTGACCTTTAATAAGAATTCTGCCGGAGTTGGACAAGGATCTGCTGTAACCATGCGAATACCCTGTCGGAACAATGGCAATGGTTTTATCTTCAGTGGCCAGATAAGTTGTACCATAGCTGACAAACTCTCCCTGGCTCACATTTTTCACTGCCATAACTGAACTTTTCCAGCTAATAATACGCCTTAGCGGATCATTTTTTTTCTTTCTCCGGCTCACATAATGAATAAAAGTTTCTTTGCTTGGCCAATAGCCATATTGAATGATTCCTATCCTTACCATGTCAAACTGAAACGCAGGATAAACCATAGTAGCAGCTGAACTTGCAGCATGTAATCGCTTAGCATGAAATCCATGATCGCGAAAAAGATTTGTGAGTAACCGGAAACGTTTTATTTGACGATGAACCCGAACATGGTTCGCAATACTTTCAGCACCAGCCAAGTGTGTACACAAACCTTCAAGCACATAAGCTTCACTGTAATCACGGAGTAACTGCCAGATATCGGATAATTTTTCAGGAGCAAAGCCAGTGCGGTTCATCCCGGTTTCGAGTTCAATATGAATGCGGGCTTTAACCCCAATAGCAGTAGCTATTTCCAGCGCTTCTTTAAGCCGTTGTATTTCAAAAACCCAAAACTCAATATGATTTTCCAACACCCACCGAATGCTTTCTTCAGGAATCCATCCCATAATCATCACATCGGTGTTTTCTTGCTTTACGGCCAGCACTCGCTCAGCTTCATCAACACTAAATACCGAAAAATGATCAATTCCACATTGCTCCACTGCTGGCACATACAACTCAATTCCATGTCCGTATGCATTGCCCTTTACCACAGATGAAATCCTGACATTTTTTCTCACAAACCTTTTAATAAAAGTGATATTGTGTGAAATAGCTTCAAAGCTCAGTTCAATCACCGATGGTGTATGTAGGCCTGTTTCAGTCATTATAATTTTATCAGGCGATATTCAAGGTATTTATTCGTAAAGCCAACTTTTTCATATAAAAATCTGGCTGGATTATTTGGTTCCACATGAAGGGCCACATTGCCTTTCGCTAGTTCTATTGCCTTGTTCATTAATTGTTTACCAATACCCTTACCGCGCAATTCCGCATCAACAGCAATATACACCAGAATATTTTCCGGAATATAATCTTCCATTCCTGTACGATTTACTACTACAGCACCTGCCATTTTATTCTCAACACTTCCAACAATAACAAATCCTCCAACTACGGAAGTCTCGCCTACAGCATAATCTATTGCTTTGCGAATCGCCTCTTTTGTATCACCGAATTCATCAAGATGCTGATGCAGGAAGTCAACAATTTTTCTTTTTTTAAGGGTTCCCATTGGGAGATAACTGTCATAAATTTGAATTTCCATGTTTGAAAATCTTTTGTGTATTATAAATGATTAAATATATTAAAAATGAAGCTGTTATACCGAAAACATTGGCATCCAGCCCAAACGGCAAATCAACCTCAAAAAGCAACAATGATATTGTAGTGCCGCCTCCGGCAATCATTGCGCCCAGTGCAGCTAATTCGTTTCGCTGATTAAGAAACACAGCCGCCAATAAAGGAATAAGCAATCCACTCACCATAAAAGCATAAGAATACAACATTAGCGAAAGTACCTCTGTGAGCTGCATAGCAATAAAAACAGCAAAAAAGCCTAACAATAGTGTCATAATCTTTGAAGCCTTCATTGCAATCTCCTCAGTAATCGCATTAGGAAACAACCGCTGTAATAAGTCATGCATAATATTTGACGAAGAAGCCATCAGGCAACTGTCTGCTGTAGAAAGTATTGCTGAGAAATATGCAGAAAGAATAAGCCCCATTAAGCCTACAGGCATTATTGTTCTTAGCAATAACGGTAGTCCCATTTCAGCATCCATTCCTGTACCAGCAGCAAACCCAAATGCCTCAAACATTCCATTCTGATAAGCCACGCGACTGATCAAACCTAAACCAACTCCCATAAACGCCATTACGGGCCATTCGAACAAACCAGCTATCATCCATGCTTTTTTAGCTTCAGAAACTGAACGACTGGCATAAATGCGTTGATAAAGTGTCATCCCTACAAACCAAATAGGTAAAATAGTTACCATCCAGTTTAAAAATTGCTGCCAACTCAAATTACTAAAAGAAAAAAACTCAGGAGGCAAAGCAGTACTTATGGCATCCCATCCTCCAACTGCTATCCACGACATTGGTATACCAAGAAAGATTAAACCTGCCATCAAAAGAATCCATTGAACAGTATCAGTATAAATAACGGCTTTTATACCTCCTAAAACTGTATAAACAACTGCTACAAACCCCATAATGATCAATGCATAGGTAAGGTTTAAGTCTACAAATGCTGCTGAGGCAAGTTTAGCTCCGGCTAATAACTGTGAACTTGTAAAACCCAGATATCCAATACCTGAAATTAATCCGGCAATCAGGGCAGCACGTTTCCCAAAAAAATATCCAAAAACTTCAGGAAATGTAAAAAACTGCTTTTTATCGGCGAGACGCTTGATACGCGGAATTAGAAAAACGCCACTTAACCAGGCACCCAGTAAACCAGTAAATAACATCCAACTTCCTGAAACCCCAATTAAAAACCCCAGACCACCCAAACCAATTGAAAAACCTCCTCCTACGTCAGTTGCAACAACAGAAAGGCCAATATGCCAACGCCCCATGCCTCGTCCACCAACATAGTAGTCCTCCACATCCTTGTTTTTAATGTGAAAGTACAATCCAACACCAAGCATACCAGCCATGTACAAAACGAAAATGAGGAAATCAATCCAATTCATTTAGTCTTTGGTGTTTTGGGCTATTGGACAGCAGTTTTTCTTGGGCTAACCCTTATGATTCCAATTCCTTCCAATTGATGAGCATTCAACACCTGTATCACTCCATCGCTTTGCTGCAATGGCACCAACAGTTTTAAGTCCTGCTTCTGATTCTTATTACTAAGAAACTTTTTAAGAGATAAAATAAGATCCGAGGCATCATGTTTGCCTTCCAAATATTTATAATAATAGTTTATACCATTATTCTCAGCAGTAATATCTGGCACAAAACTAATTTCACTACCTACTATTGTTTCTGAATCCTCATTTGTTTTATCTGAAATATGCTTCTCTACTTTTCGAAAACCATTGATTTTAAGATAATTATTAAACGCGTCAATTATCGCTTCCTTCATCAATATAATATATGTTTAAAAAATTTAGTAATTTAGTTTCTACAGAAACAAAAATACAACAATAGTATGAATCAGACAAATTCAATTTCTAAAACTTCCTTAAATTTAGCTCTATTGCATTGATATTTAATGCTATTAATAAAATACAAATTATAACCTGATCTGCTGTTGAAGATACTTTTAAATCTATTTCAATAAAATCAGCCACAATTAAAAAAAAACTCAAATACAGATTTTAATAATGAAAATCATCAATGGTTATCATTGGCGAAGCTGACTCCTCTTTTATATTGAAGCATTGTACAAGCAAATTGAGCGATTCTTTCAACTTTCTTATTTCTTCTTCAGGAAGAGCTGACAATTTATAGGACAATTGCTGATGCATCAACTCAGGACTCTGATCAAGTAATTTTTTCCCATTAGATGTCAGGCTTACTACAGTGATTCTTTTATCACCTGATTTTGGCAATCGCGCAACAAGGTGTTTCTTTTCGAGACGGCTGACTATACCGGTTACTGTACTTAAATTTAAGTTTAGGTAAGTTGCTATACCTGACACAGAAGATTGAAAACCAGGAATTGAAGCCAGATAATGTAGGCAAAGCAACTGAGGTATACTTATTCCAAATTCTTTTTGAATTCGCTTTGATTCAATATTGATCGACCGCACAATTTTGCGAAGATTGATCAAAACATCTGTAAAATCACTCATAACTAGTTTGTATACAAAGTAAATCTTTAACAAAGAAAATAAATTTCAACTAGATTTGCACGCTTATTTTAACAGATTTTGAAACAAAATTCTCTACTTCCCCATCTTTTCACTTTGCTTGCCATGCTAATATGGGGTGTTTCTTATATATGGTCAAAACAGGTCTTTGAGTATCTGAGCCCGGCTACAACTGTTTGGTTTAGATTGATAATATCAGTTCCTTTTTTGGCTTTAATCATCAAATTGAGAGGCAGAAGCTTTAACTTTAGAAGAAATCACTGGCCGCTTCTGCTTGGGGTTTCCTTCTTTAACCCATTTTTATATTTCATTGGTGAGAGTTTCGGCCTTAACCTGGTGTCTCCTACTATTAGCGCTGTGATTATTGCGACCATACCTGTTTTTACACCGGTTTTTGCATTTCTATTTTTACGTGAGCGAATCAAAGCAATAAATATTTTAGGCTTATTCCTTTCTTTTGCAGGAGTGCTAATCATGCTAATTGAGCGGGATGCAGGTATTACAGCTTCTTTGGAAGGACTTGGATTTCTGTTTTTAGCAGTTTTTTCTGCAATAATTTATGGGGTATTTTTAAAAAAGCTAACTAAACATTACGGACCAATTCAAATTGTTTTTATACAAAACTTAATCGGAGTACTATATTTTATGCCAGTAGTTTTTTTACTTGAATACGATGCTCTAAGCAATGTTGTATTGAGCGCAAAATGGATAACACCGCTTATATTATTAGGTGTTTTTGCGAGTTCACTGGCATTCGTAGCTTTTACTCACGGTGTTGAAAAACTTGGAATTGCCTTTGCTAACAGTTATACTAATATGATTCCTGTTTTTACAGCGTTTTTTAGTTTTATGTTTTGGGGAGAAAACCTTACTTTTGACAAAATAGTAGGTATTCTCTTAGTTTCAACAGGAGTTTTATTAAGTCAACGCTTCAATATTCGTTTAAAGATAAGGAATCATGCAAACAAATAAATCCATACTCGTTTTGGGAGCTGGTTTGGTAGGGCTTCCAATAGCAAAAGATCTGGCAGTAAATAATGAGTTTGCAGTATCTGTAGCTGACATTGATACTGAAAGACTTCAACTAGCTGAAGGTTTTGGTATAACACCAATAGCTCAAAACCTTAAAAAGCTAGTTGTTACTGATAGCTGGGTCCAAAATTTCGACTTTTATGTAAACGCTGTTCCTGGCGCAATTGGCTTTGAACTTCTTGGGAAATTAATACAACTCGGCAAACCGATTGTAGACATTGCCTTTTTTCCTGAAGACCCAACTATACTTAATGAATCAGCTATCCGCAATGGCAGTTGTGTTATTTGTGATATGGGTGTTGCACCTGGCATGAGTCATTTATTAACAGGATATGCTGGCTCAAAACTGGAAGAAATAAATAACATACTGATTTATGTTGGGGGATTGCCTGCTGAACGAAAGCAACCATGGGAATATAAAGCAGTATTTTCGCCCGCTGATGTCATTGAAGAGTATACCAGACCAGCCCGTTTGATCGAATTTGGAAAATTGATTGAAAAACCAGCGCTATCTGATATCGAAACACTTTACTTTGAGGGAATTGGAACTTTGGAAGCTTTTAACAGCGACGGACTCAGATCATTGGTTTCCACTATGAAGGCTGATTTTATGGCTGAAAAAACCTTGCGATACCCCGGACACGCAGATAAAATAAAACTTTTACGGGATAGTGGGTTCTTATCCGATCAACCAATAAAAAGTGAAGATTATTCAGAAAGCCCCCTTAGTATAACGAAAAAAATCCTTTTTAAAGAATGGCAATTGCAGCCGGGTGAAATTGATTACACCATCATGCGGATTATAGTTGAAGGCAAAACATTAAAGTCTACTGAAAAACGCTTTACTTTCGAATTGTTTGACCAGTATGATTCTGAATCTGAAACACATTCAATGGCACGGACAACCGGTTATGCTGCTACCGCAGCCCTGAGGCTGATTGATTCAGGATTATATACAAAACCAGGCATTCATTTCCCTGAAATAATCGGTAAAAATGAAAATGCTGTCAAATTCATTATTGAAAAATTACAGGAAAGAAATATCTATTTTGAAGAGCTCATTCAGAATTTGTAATGATTACCAGTAAAACCAACCCTCAAATTAAGGCACTGATCAAGTTGCAGAAATCCTCGGTTCGAAGAAAAACAAACAGATTTCTAATCGAGGGTTTTCGTGAAATTGAAAGAGCTGTGGTGTATAATATTGTAATAGAGACGCTATATTATTGTCCTGACATTTGTAAAACTCTTCCTGAATGGCCAGCCAAACAAACGGTGGCAATTAGTAAAGAAGTGTTTGAAAAAATTGCTTACAGAGATAATAGCGATGGACTATTGGCTGTTGCGCAAAACCCTGATAACAGTCTTTCAAAAATAAGACTACCAAAAAATCCATTGGTAATTGTAGTCGAATCCATCGAAAAACCCGGTAATCTGGGAGCTATACTCAGAACTGCTGACGCAGCCGGCGTTGATGCACTTTTAGTATGTGACGCTTTAGCAGATGTCTTTAACCCAAACACAATTCGCTCAAGTTTGGGATGTGTATTTAGTGTACCTGTTGTGGAGTGTAGCAGCATAGAGGCCATTGATTGGTTAAAAGCCAAAAACTTCAAGATTTTTTCAACATCTCTTGAGGCATCTGTCAATTATATTCATGCAGACTATACTGAAAGCACTGCAATAGTGATGGGAACCGAAGCAACTGGATTATCAGATTTATGGCTTGGAGCAGCGGATCAGAATATTAAAATTCCAATGCTTGGAATTGCAGACTCATTAAATGTATCTGTTAGTACTGCAATAGTAGTTTTTGAAGCACTCCGGCAAAGAAAAAATGATTATTAAAAATGTTTTTTTGGCACCCCTCGATACTTAACGATATCTATAGGCATTAAGCCAACGTAGTGCCTCTTTCTCGGAAGAAAATGTTTTAACAATGAAACCAACCTTCTGATAAACTTTGTTCTCAAAAAGTGTAGTGATGACAATATCATGTGGATTAGCAATAAGAAATGCCTGAGATTTTCCTCTTAAAACTGATTCCAAAGACTTCAAAAAGTCAGCAATTAATACTGTATCTTCTATAACCAGATTAAATGTAGCCTCACGATAGTCAGACAACAAATTGTATCCCAATTTAGTAAACTCAGGCATCTGCAATAATTTGGTCCATGCTTGCCCAATATCATTTTTGTCAATAAAACCTTTGTGTTGATAAAATATTATTTTATCTTCATGACTAAAACTGAATGAAAACTGCATTATTTAAAATAGTTTTGGCGCAATGATTTGGTCAAAATTTAGCATTGAAATAAATCTTTTTTCACAATACAACATCTCATTTCTTACAATTTATCAAAGGTAATATTTATTAGAATCAATATCTCTACATATATTTAACTAGATTGTCTTATTATGTATATAGCATAGAAAATTCTGTTTCATTTAATAGCAAGCTTGATTTCAACAAAATAAACAATAGAAGTTTGAAATTCAAGAAAAAATACATTCAAATATTCTTTTATTATCTTTGCGCCACAATATATGAGATCACAGACTGTATTTACAATAAGACTTTACTCTGTAAGTACCTATAGATCAACATTATATTAAGGTTATGAGTATTCATTAACACTTTAAACATTGGAAACTAAAATCACTGAAATTAACGGTTTACAACTGTATCACAGTTTTATGGCCGGTGCTCAGCGTATTTTTGAAAACCAGAAGCTGCTTAATAAAATTAACGTGTTTCCTGTGGCTGATGCCGATACAGGAACCAATCTGGCTTCCACTATGCGAAGTATAGTAAATACTGCGCAACCGCATCCTAATCTGAAAACTACTGCAGTGGCCCTTGCTGATGCGGCTTTGGTCGGTGCCCGAGGAAATTCAGGTATTATTTTTGCGCAGTTTTTATATGGATTCAGCAATGAAATCAAAGAAGAAGAAACTTTGACAGTTAGTGCTTTTGCTGAGTATATGAAAAATGCGGTGAGGTATGCCTACGAAGCAATTGCCAATCCTGTTGAAGGTACTATGATTTCAGTAATCAAGGATTGGGCAGAATACATTTATCAGCTCAAAGATAAATTCGATGATTTTTTGAGATTACTACTCGATGGGCTGAAAAAAGCGATGGAATCACTTAAGATGACAACTGAGAATTTGGCAGTTTTAGCAAAACGTAATGTTGTTGATGCCGGAGCAAAAGGATTTGTCGTTTTTCTTGAAGGGATGTTTGACTATTTTAAAAATGGTCAAATAGCTGTAAGTTTTGAAGATCACAAAATTGAGATTGCAGAAGCGAATGATGCCATTGATCACGAAGACGTGAACTTTCGCTATTGTACAGAAGCAATGATTACAGGCACTAACCTTAAAAGAGCTGATTTCAACGCCATCATGGAGCCATTTGGAGATTCAATGGTTATTGCCGGATCTGACAAAAAAATGCGTATTCATATTCATACGGATGAACCATGGAAACTCTTTCAGGAAATTGCTCCCCTTGGAACAATCACCTATAAAAAAGTAGATGATATGGTGCTTCAAAACGATTTGGCAAGCAATCGTAAGTTTGATATCGGGCTAATTACTGATTCTACCTGCGATCTTCCAATGGATATTATTGAAAAGTACCAGATACAGGTCGTTCCGCTAACTGTTCATTTTGGTCAGGATTTCTATCTTGACAGACTGACAATACAGCCATCGCAGTTTTTCGATAAGCTGAAATTATCTGATGTTTACCCTACCACTGCACAACCTGCAATCAGTGAGTTCTTAAATCGCTATAACTATTTGGCTACCCATTATAAAAGTATTATTGGTGCTCACATTAGCTCAGGTATGAGTGGCACCTGGCAAAATAGCTATAATGCAGCCAGAAAAATCAAGAACGAAACTGGCAAGCCTATAGATGTTGTTGATAGTAAAAAACTCACAAGTGCACTCGGATTAATTGTTTTGCGCACTGCCAAAGCCATCGAAAGCGGAAATTCTCATGAAGAAATAGTGAATGCTATTCCAAACTGGTCCGATAATACCAGGATACTTGTTTCTTCGCGTACGATGAAATATATGGTTAAGAGTGGACGCGTGAGCCATTCAAAAGGTTTACTGGGAAAAATTCTAGGTATCAAACCTATCGTTGAAGTCAAAAATCATGGAAAAACTGAAGTTTTTGGCAAGCCAATGTCGGAAAAAGCCAGTATGAAAATAATTATGGATGAAATGAAACGCTTTGTGGGTGATAAGAAAGTTTGGGGATATGCCATTTCACATTCTGATAATTTTGAAACTGCCAGTTGGTATGCCGAACAAATGAAATCACTCACTGGTGGAAAGGAACCTGTATTTATTCAGGAAGCTTCACCTGTATTGGTAACCAATGTTGGACCAGGGGTTGTTGCTTTATCAGTAATGCTAGAATAGAGGTAATTATAAATTTATTTTTTATAGGGCAGACTGCAAACACAGTCTGCCTTTTTTTATTCATTCTAAATATCACTCCTTCAAAGTACAATCAGTTTTGATTTGCTACTTTTGCGCTTTGTGTTAATTTATAAACAGTATTCTTCGTATGATCAACAAAGCCTTAACACACCCCGAAAGCATTGTAGTAGTAGGAGCTTCAAATGACATAACAAAACCTGGCGGAAAAGTATTAAAAAACATTCTTGATGGTGACTTCCCGGGCAAACTTTTTGTAATAAACCCAAAAGAATCTATCATTCAGGGTATTAAGTGTTATGCTAGCAACAAGCAAATGCCAAATGCTGATCTTGCAATTATTGCTATTGCAGCACGCCATATACCTGATTTGGTTGATGATCTGATAGCATTCAATAATACACGGGCATTTATTATTCTTTCTGCAGGTTTTAGTGAGGAAAGTGAAGAAGGAAAAAAATTGGAAGACCGGATAGTAAAAAGTATTAATGCCGTTGAAGGTGCTTTGATTGGCCCCAATTGTGTGGGAATACTAACACCACAGCATCATAGCATATTCACCTATCCCATTCCAAAACTTGACACAAAAGGCTGTGATTTCATCTCCGGATCAGGCGCAACTGCTTGCTTTATAATGGAAGCGGGAATACCTAATGGTTTACGTTTTGCGAATGTTTACAGCGTTGGCAACTCTGCGCAGATGGGTGTGGAAGAAATCCTGCAGTATATGGATGAAAATTTTGATGCAGAGAGAGACAGCAAAATAAAACTGCTTTATATTGAAAATATTGATAAACCACAGAAGTTATTAAAGCACGCCAGCTCATTAATCAGCAAAGGTTGCAGCATAGCTGCAGTAAAGGCTGGAGGAAGTGAAGCCGGAAGCAGAGCTGCCTCATCGCATACCGGAGCACTGGCCAGCTCAGACACTGCCGTTGAGGCCTTATTCCACAAAGCAGGAATTGTACGATGCCATAGCCGGGAAGAGCTTATCACAGTTGCAAGTGTGTTTATGCATCCGGAATTGAAAGGAAAACGTATGGCAATAATCACGCATGCCGGAGGTCCAGCAGTTATGCTTACAGATGCACTATCAAATAATGGTATGGAAGTGCCTGCTATTAAAGGCGAAGCAGCTGAAAAACTAAAAGAAGAGCTGTTTCCGGGTTCTTCTGTAAACAATCCTATTGATTTTTTGGCAACAGGAACAGCAGAACAATTAGGCAAAATTATCACTGCTTGTGATCAGGAATTTGATCAGATTGATGCAATGATTGTTATTTTTGGAACACCAGGCTTATTTGAAATCTATGATGTTTATGATGTCTTAAGCCAAAAAATGAAGGAGATAAATAAACCATTATTTCCTGTTTTACCCTCTACGCTCACTGCAGCAAAGGAAGTAGATTTCTTTCTGAATAAAGGACATGTCAATTTTCCTGATGAAGTAAATCTGGGTCGTGCATTGGCAAAGGTTTTTTATACACCAAAACCAGTAAATGAAAAGACTAAATTGGCCGAAATTGACCTCAAAGCAATCCGATCGATTATTGATTCAGCAAACAACGGATATCTTGACCCTGAAAATGTAAGCAAGCTTTTGGATGCTGCAGGAATTTCAAGAGCTGGTGAAGCTGTAACAACAGAGCTGAACGAAACAATCAAAGCAGCAGATAAACTTGGTTACCCATTGGTAATGAAGGTAGTTGGACCTGTTCACAAATCTGATGTTGGCGGTGTAGTATTGAATGTTGACAGCCCTGAAAAAGTTGCCGAAGAATTCACTCGTATGATGCAAATTCCTGAGACAACGGCAATTCTTATGCAGCCAATGCTTAAAGGAACTGAATTATTTGCCGGCGCAACACGTGAAGAGAAATTTGGTCATTTGGTGTTTTTCGGTCTTGGAGGCATCTTTATTGAAGTACTTAAAGATGTAGCATCAGCCCTCATACCCATAGGAAAAGAAGAAGCTTCCAAAATGATTCAATCCATTAAAAGTTATCCAATAATAAAAGGTGTAAGAGGCAAGGAAGGAGTTGATGAAGATGCGCTTCAGGAAATAATAGTTAGGTTATCAGCACTGCTCCATGCTGCACCGGAAATAGCTGAAATGGATCTCAATCCGCTTTTAGGAAATTCGAAGCAAGTAGTGGCTGTGGATGCCAGAATCCGGATTCAAAAATAATCAGAATGAAACGAAGTGATTGGCTCGTAATTCTTGTATTACTTTTAATTTTTGCTGCCTTTAATTGGATTCCCGGTCTGTTTGCAAGCTATGAAAGAGTTAATCAGCAACATGGGATTTTGATGAGTTTTGCAAAATTTGCTATCCTGTCCACTTTTGGCGAATGTCTAGCACTACGTATCAAAACCGGCCAATACAATAAAAAAGGATTTGGAATACTACCCAGAGCAATTGTTTGGGGCTTTTTGGGAATTACTATCAAAATGGCATTTGTAATTTATGCGTCAGGCACACCTCAACTGTTAAACTATCTGGGATGGCCAAAAGCTGTTGATGCACTTTCAAACGAACTAAATTTTACATCAATTCTCACTGCATTTAGTATCAGCACTGCCATGAACCTGACCTACGCACCGGTTATGATGACTATCCATAAAATAACAGATACACATATCCTGCGAAATGGAGGAACATTAACTGGTTTGTTAAAACCAATCAAGATGCAGGAAATCATTTCAAATCTTGATTGGAAAACACAGTGGGATTTTGTTTTTAAAAAAACTATTCCATTTTTCTGGATACCAGCGCATACAATAACTTTTTTGTTACCAGTGGATTATCAGATTTTGTTTGCTGCCAGCCTTGGCATTGCCCTGGGTTTAATACTTAGCCTGGCCGCGCAGAAAGGATCAGCTAAATAAAAGAATGCTTCATTATTCAGATTTAAGCTAATTTCTGGTCTGCTGTCCTTTAATCATCCAATGTGCGTATCAAAAATCAAATCATTGAAAATGTATAAGTTGAAATTTTCCTTTGCACTATTTTTTTTGCTATTAATGTTTAGAGCAAATGCCAAACATGACTCAACAAAAGTAAAGGCTGAATTAAGCGGTTTCATCAACACCCAGCTTTTTGCTGATAGCAGACAAATTGTTGAATCCCGGGAACATATGCTAAGCCTGTATCCAAAAAAAATAGAATACGACGATTCAGGCAGAGACATCAATGCACAGGGCGACTTAAACCAATTATCGATGACAAGTCGAATCAGGCTTAAAATCAGTGGCCCAAGAGTTTTGGGAGCCTTGCCCACAGGTTTGATTGAGGGAGATTTTACAGGTGCTTCAAATTTTGAAAATAATAGTTTCAGGTTAAGAGAGGCGTATATCCAATTAAAATGGAGTCGCATTGGTTTATTGGTTGGGCAACATTGGCATCCGATTAACACACCAGAATGCCGTCCTTTTACAATTGGATTAAATACTGGTGCACCATTTCATCCTTTTTCAAGGCATAATCAAATTCGATTGTCATATTACATCAAGTCACACAAGTTTACACTTGTTGGAGCTTCACAACGCGACTTCGTAAGTTTTGGCCCCAATGGACCAAGTTCTATTTACCTTAGAGATGCGATGTTGCCAAATTTTCACCTACAATATCTGTATAAAAACAAAAGATTATTATTTGGAATTGGCATTGATTATAAACAGCTAAAACCCTATAAAGCTATTGTTGTTAATGGGTTAGAATTCAGATCATCATCTTTGGTGAAAGGATTATCAGGTCAGATATTCGCCAAACTTTCTGCAAAAAACTGGATTATAAAATCAGCATTATTAGCGGGCAACAATCTAACAGAACATATTATGCTTGGCGGCTACTATGAAACAACAATCGATTCATTATCAACAGAGAAAAGCTGGCATGCAAGTCCGCTATTTTCTACTTGGATTCAAATAGGCTTTGAACATAATCAATGGAATTTCAACATTTTAGGCGCATATTCAAAAAATTTGCCCTTCAAAACTCCCAGACAAACATTTGGTGAATACTATGGTAGAAATGCCGACATTAGCTACGTTTACCGAATAATGCCCAATGCAACATTCACTGCCGGGGCATTTCAGATAGGCTGCGAAGCAGAATATACAATAGCAGCATACGGTGATAATGATTCGTTTAACCATTTCACTCAGATTCAGGAAGTAGCTAACATCAGGTTTATTCTTTCGGCAAGTTACTTTTTCTAAAATCATTATAAATAAGAGCTTTGTCGCAAACGATTGCGCCACGATTAAATATTTGCTGTATCTTTGACTGTAGCGGAATTAAACCTTTGCCCGGAATGCATTCCAAACGGTTATTTTTCTCTAAATCTCTGTTTTTCGCAAAGCTTATAGTTCCGGTTTTTCAAGTAATAAATCATTAAAGTTATGCACAACACTCCAATACCTGCAGAAATTGTAAAAGCTAAAATTAAAGAAAACGGACTTGAAAAAGTTGGTACAGCATCTATCAGGGAAATAAAAAAACTTGTTGATACAATCGAAAAAGCCAGCGGCATAAATTTTATCCGGATGGAAATGGGTATTCCAGGTCTATTGCCTTCAAAAATAGGTGTTGACGCACAGGTTGCAGCCCTTCAAAAAGGTGTTGCAGCAAAATACCCTGATATTCAAGGAATACCAGAACTCAAAGAGGAAATTTCAAGGTTTGTTAAAAACTTTATGGATATAAATGTAAACCCATCAAGTTGTTTGCCCACGGTAGGGTCAATGCAAGGCGGTTTTGCTGCATTTTTGACTTTGAGTCGTATTCATAAAAACAGAGATACAACTTTGTTTATCGATCCGGGTTTTCCGGTTCATAAACAACAACATAAAGTGTTGAATCTCAAAATGGAAACTTTTGATGTATATGATTATCGGGGTGAAAAACTTCGCGAAAAACTTGAAAGCTATTTTAGCAAAGGTCACATACATTCAGTGCTGTATTCGAACCCCAATAACCCTTCATGGATTTGTTTCACTGATAAAGAATTGCAAATAATTGGAGAATTAGCCAATAAATATGATGTGATAATAATGGAAGACCTGGCCTATTTCGGGATGGATTTCAGGCAGGATTTCAGCAAGCCAGGCCAGCCTCCTTATCAGCCAAGCGTTTCAAAATACACAGATAATTTTCTGTTATTTATTTCCAGTTCAAAAGCTTTTAGCTATGCAGGAGAACGTATTGGCATGATGGTAATTTCAAATCAACTGTTTAATAGAAGATTTCCGGATTTAAAGCAGTTTTATGCCAATGATCTTTTTGGTCATACTATGATTTTTGGTACTTTATATCCTTTAAGCTCAGGCACTTCCCATTCGGCACAATATGCTCTGGCTGCGATGTTAAAGGCTGCTAACGACGGACAATTTAATTTTATTGAAGAGGTAAAGATTTATGGAAAAAAAGCAGAAATCATGAAAAGAATCTTTACCGAAAACGGTTTTACTATAGTGTATGATAAAGATGAGGATAAACCAATTGCAGATGGATTTTATTTTACTTATGCCTATCCTGGTTTTAGTGGAGTTGAACTGCTGGAAAAAATGATCTACTATGGGATTTCTGCTATATCGCTTGATATTACCGGAAGCGAAAGACATGAAGGAATTCGCGCCTGCACCTCCTTGATTAGAATGGATCAAATGGATGATTTGGAATCGCGCTTAAAAAGTTTCCATAAAGATCACCCAATCAAACACTAGCATAAATCATTTTGATGCAACAAATAAACCAAATCTGCGGTATTCTTAGAATTATGAAACTCGCTATTTAAACTGGTTATAAATTAGACATTATGAGGCAATTAGCCTGTTAATATGAAGGAAAAATCAGTTCAAAATCCTTAATTTCGTGCAATTGATAGCATTAACTTTTAAATCAAAATAATATGGCAAAAGTTCGAGGAGCTATTGTTGTTGACGTTGAGAAATGTAAAGGCTGCGAAGTATGTATTCCAGCCTGCCCAACTGACGTTATCGCATTAGCGAAAGAAGTGAATGGCAAGGGATATCATTATGCTTACATGGATAATCCTGAAGCATGTATTGGCTGTTCAAACTGTGGAATCGTCTGTCCGGATGGTGTAATTACAGTTTATAAGGTTAAACTTTAACCATTCATTGTCAAACAATTAAAAAAAATTATAATGAGCGAACTAAAACTCATGAAAGGGAACGAAGCACTGGCAGAAGCAGCCATCAGGGCAGGTGCCGATGCATACTTTGGATACCCAATCACACCTCAATCTGAGGTAATAGAATACCTTATGGCCGAAAAACCACACGAAAGAACCGGAATGGTGGTTTTACAAGCCGAAAGTGAAATTGCAGCAATCAATATGATTTATGGAGCTGCAGGCGCTGGCAAAAAAGTAATGACCTCCTCTTCAAGCCCTGGAATAAGTCTGAAACAAGAAGGCATTTCATACATTGCCGGAGCTGAATTACCTTGTTTATACGCCAATGTTGTTCGTGGAGGTCCGGGCTTAGGCACTATTCAGCCATCACAAGCCGATTATTTTCAAAGCACTAAAGGTGGTGGCCATGGTGATTACCGGCAAATAGTGCTGGCGCCTGCATCAGTTCAGGAAATGGCTGATTTTGTTAAAGACGGTTTTGAGCTGGCATTTAAATACAGAATCCCTGTTCTTATCTTAAGTGATGGTGTTATTGGACAAATGATGGAAAAGGTTGAATTATTCGATCCAATACCACGCATGACAGACGATGAGATCAAAGAAAACTACCCTTGGGCAACCACAGGAAAAAAATCAGGAACTGAACGCCGTATCATTACTTCTTTGGATCTAGACAGCCACAAAATGGAAGAACACAACCATAAGTTGCAAGCGAAATACAAAGAAATTACTGAAAAAGAAGTAAGGTACGAGCTTATCGATTGTGATGATGCTGAGTATATTTTTGTTGCTTATGGCTCAAGTGCACGTATCGCTCAAAAGGCAGTTAAACTGGCAAGAGCGAAAGGTATCAAAGCCGGCTTATTCAGATTGATTTCACTCTTCCCCTTCCCTGCAGTCAAAATGTTTGAAATGTGCGGTAAGGGAGTGAAAGGCTTTTTGGCTGTAGAAATGAGCTCTGGTCAAATGGTTGAAGATGTGCGCTTATCTGTTAAAGGATGTTCAAAAGTAGAACACTTCGGACGTTATGGTGGTGTTATTCATACTCCGGAAGAAGTTCTTGAAGCAATGGAACAAAAAATTATAGGAGGTTAATAGCATGACTGAAATAACACTCGAAGACATCATTAAACCAGAAAATCTGGTTTATACAAAAACCAAACTAATGACGGACAAGGTGCTTAGCTATTGTCCGGGTTGCGGACATGGAACCGCTCACCGCATCACCATGGAAGTAATTGAAGAGCTTGGCATGGAAGAAGATACTATTGGTGTTGCACCTGTAGGTTGCTCTGTTCTGGCTTATGAGTTTATGAATATTGATATGCAACAAGCTGCGCATGGAAGAGCACCAGCTGTAGCAACAGGTATTAAACGGGTTTGGCCAAACAAAATCGTTTTTACTTATCAGGGAGACGGCGATTTGGCTGCGATTGGAACCAATGAAACAATTCATGCCTGCAACCGCGGAGAAAATATTGTAATTATCTTTATAAATAACGGTATTTATGGCATGACAGGCGGCCAAATGGCGCCGACAACACTGCCAGGCATGAAATCGTCCACTTCTCCCTATGGTAGAGATGTCCATTCAATGGGAAATCCACTCAAGGCAACTGAACTTGTTGCTCAGCTTCCTGGAACCTATTTTGTAACCCGACAAGCAGTGCACACGCCTGCAAACGTCAGAAAAACAAAAAAGGCTATCAAAAAAGCATTTGAAAATCAAAGAGATGGGAAACCCGGTGTTTCTTTTGTTGAGATTGTTTCCAATTGTAATTCAGGCTGGAAAATGACACCACGTGATTCCAATGAGTGGATGGTAGAAAATATGTTTCCTTTTTATCCGCTTGGAGATATCAAGGTTGATGGCAAGCTAGTTTAAACGTTGAATTAAAAAACCTGAACAATGACTGAAGAATTAATTATAGCCGGATTTGGAGGACAAGGCGTGCTCTCAATGGGAAAAATATTAGCTTACAGTGGTATTATGCAAGATCAGGAAGTTAGCTGGATGCCTTCATACGGACCTGAAATGCGTGGTGGAACTGCTAACGTAATTGTTATCGTAAGCGATGAACGTATAAGCTCTCCTATTCTAACTGTTTTTGATTCAGCAATTATACTGAATCAACAATCAATGGATAAATTTGAATCGGGAGTAAGACCAGGAGGAACGCTACTTTATGATCCAAATGGCATTACGCGCCATCCCGAAAGAAAAGACATTAATATTTATCAGATTGAGGCAGCTCGTTTAGCTGCTGAAATGGGTAATACAAAAATATTTAATATGGTAGTACTTGGTGCTTACCTCAAAATTAAGCCTGTAGTTAAGCTGGAGAACGTAATTCTTGGCCTTAAGAAATCATTACCTGAAAGGTATCACAAACTCATTCCTCTGAATGAAGATGCCATAAATATGGGTTTAAAAAATGTGATTATTAAGCAGGAATTATAAATTTTGTGACCAAAAACCAAAACCAAGCCTTTCTTTAACCGGAAAGGCTTTTTTGTTTTTGTTGAATTGTAATTTTGCAATTATGCAATCAGTAAAAGCATTATTAGATAGCAAATTATCTCAAATAACAATAGATCAGGTTTTTGTTGCCAACGATCCTATTAGTATCCCACATAAATTCAATAACAAAGAAGACATTGAAATTGCAGGCTTTCTTACTGCCATACTTTCCTGGGGAATGCGTAAGCAAATAATTGAAAAAGCCAGTTTTTTAATGCAATTGATGGACAATTCACCCTATCAGTTTTTGATTCAGGCTACAGCAAAAGATTTTAGTTCTTTGGAGCAGTTTCAGTATCGCACATTCAAAGGAGTTGATTGTCATGCACTTGTTTATGCACTTGCGATGCTATACCGTGAATCAGGTGGTCTGGGAAAAGTTATATTAAATGGATACAGAAAAGGGGGAATTTGGGAAGCAATTCATCATCTTCGAAATACACTTCTAAGTTATCCCCACGAAAAACGAACAGAAAAGCATTTGGCCAATCCTATGAAAGGATCCTCAGCAAAACGTATAAACATGTTTTTAAGGTGGATGGTAAGAACAGATGAATCTGGTATAGATTTTGGCTTATGGAAAGAAATACCACCCAAAGATCTGATTTGCCCGTTAGACCTGCACACTGGCAAAGCAGCTCGCAAACTTGGATTATTGTCTCGAAAACCAGACGACCGCAAAGCTGCTGATGAATTGACAGCAAATCTGCGTTGTTTTGATAAAAATGACCCAATAAAATACGACCTTGCCTTATTTATGCTAAGCATGGACAAGCAAATATAAAACCTCATAAACCAGCAAAGCCGGCACAATGGCCGGCTCTACTGATCACATCAAACGAGAAAACTACAAATGTACCCCTCCTCGGGCGTGAATAACCTTTTTATTATAAAAACCTTCGATAACAATAGAGAAGTTGGCTTCAAGTTTATTTGAAGTAGCTTCAGAAACAAGGATTTTTCCAGAGGTACATTTATAAAATTCATCAGAGGCCCCCTGAACGGTAACTTCACATTTATTGGAATTATTTCCAAAATGATATTCACCGGGGCCATCATAAGGATTTAACTTAAGCTCAAAAATCACTTTTCCGGCCAGTTCGTCATTTAAGACTTTCAGATTAAGGCCTTCATTTGTCAAATAATAGGCATCCAACTGATTAGTACAAATGGTTTTACCATTAAAACCATCCATGTCCATGAAAAAGATTCCGTCACATATATCATTTTCAGTGCTTTCGGTGCGCTTGCAGCCGAAAAATAGCAGCACTAAAAATAACACAATTGAAATGCTTTTGAAATTCATGACCAGCTGGATGCTAAGTATTGACTTAAAATGGCATTAACTATTTACCACTTACACTTACTTGAGTACTTACAGTGAATGATTCTCCAACATGAGTTCCACTCTTGATTGTACCTGTAATGATAAATGTCCAGGTACCACTAGTTCTCACGAAAAACTGCGGAAAAGTAATTGGCTCGTTTCTGATCAATAACATGCCATTACCCAGGAAAGTATCATCCTGCAATGCACCGGGAGATTTAACTTCAACCTTGATCAATTCATAATCATCTGTTGTACAGGCAATGTAAAAATCAATTGTGGTTGCGTCAATAGCAATTGAAGTAGCTGAAAAAACCGGTGTGTAAGGAGTTTCGGTCGGAGTTGGTTCCGGATCATCCTTTTTTTTGCATGATGATGTTGTAAACATCACAAACATAAAAACTGCGCCTAAGGCAATGAGTACATTTTTTGTTTTCATTGTAAATTGATTTAAGGGGTTACATACAGGTGCAAAATATCACATCATATCACCCAAAGTCAAATCAATTTGATCAATGATAAGCTTTACTTATTATGTGCAGCTTTTGGTTGAGTATTTGCAAATTAAATATGCTGCTGCAAAGAAGACAGAAAAAACTCTTTCCTTCTACTGGAAACCGGTACATGCTCATGAGTGGTTAAAATAACCATACCATTGCTTTTCTCAAAAGTAATCACATGATTAAGATTAATCAGGTGCGATTGGTGTATTCTGCAAAAACCAAACGGACTTAGCATTTCATCAAATTCTTTCAGTGTTTTTGCAACTAAAATAGCTTTCCCGTCTTCTCTGATTACACGCGTGTAATTTTCATCAGCCTCACAGCGAATCACTTCACTAATTTTAATTACATGCATAGTTGTTGAGGTATTAAGGATTATCTTTTTCAAATCCTTATCCTCAGTCAGATTATCCTCCAGGCTTTCCAACTTACTTTCAAAGTGTTCCTCAGCCTCAATTTGGGCTTCCAGTTTAGTCACCGCACGAATCAATTCTTTTGGACTTACTGGCTTAAGAAGATAATCTACTGCACTAAGTTTTATTGCCCGCAGGGCAAAATGATCAAATGCTGTTACAAATATTACCCTGAACGGCAAAGGTTTAAACTTTTTCAGCAAGTCAAATCCATTTTCACCAGGCATTTGAATGTCTAGAAAAACGACATCAGGTTTAGTGGATTGAATTTGTTGATAGGCAGATGATACATTTTCTGCCTGACCGATTACTTCAATGTCTTTGCAATAATATTGCAACATATTCAACATAACCTCTCTCGAGTTTTCTTCATCATCAACAATTAAAGCTTTTATACTCATTTTGTTTTACACTTTTATTCGCATACTATTTTTTATCGGGATTTCAAAAGCTACCAAAGTTCCTTTAACTTTTCCATCCTCAACAATTTCATCTAAAATAAACGGAATACGGGTTTTTGTTTTCCGCTCCAATAATTGTATCCTTTCTTTACATATTGTTAAAGACAAGGACTCGTGATGATCTTCCTTATTGCTCGACTTAAGTTTTTGCGAGCTCACAATACCAATACCATTATCTCTCACCTCAAATCTGATTCGGTTACCAACCAACCTGTAGCTTACCAATATCTCACCATCTCTTTTACTGTTTTTTATGCCATGTTCAAGTGCATTTTCCAAAAATGGCTGAGCCATCATTGGCGGCACAAACGTTACTTCAGCATCAATCTGAGGATCGACAATGATATTAAACTCAATTTTACCAGGGAATCTCAGTTTTTGCAGCTCCATATAAAGGCTAATGGTTTCTATTTCATTTTCAAGCGAAATACTTTCATGCCTGCTATTTTCAAGAATTAGCCTGATAAGTCTGGCAAAATCAGATAAATATTGTCCTGCCAGATGGGTTTTATTTGAGTAGATATAGTTTTGAATGGAAGTGAGAGAATTAAAAATAAAATGTGGGTTCATTTGAAGCCTGAGCAATTGCTGGTTCAAATCAGTATTTTGCCACTTCATTTTTACATCACGCATCCTTAAGTACCACAAAAAAACGATAATGCCAGCTGTCAGAATTACTATGACAGCAATAAACCACCAGCGCTGCCACCAGGCAGGAATTATGTGAATAATAAGTTGGGCTTCCTGTTCACTTCTATTTCCATAAGCATCACCTGTTCGCATTTTAAAAACATAGGTGCCAGGCGGAACATTTGTAAAATAGGCAGATTTTTGCTGTGGCATCAAACTTCTCCACTCATTATTAAATCCTTCAAGCTTGTAATAGTAAGTGTAGGGCTGTTCTTTCTCCCATTTATCCGTACCAAAATGAACGGTAAAAAAGTTTTGGTTGTAGGCTAAAGAAACCTCCTCCAAATTTTCGAGCAATGGAATAAACTCTTCATTAAAAACATCTAAATGGGTAAGAAATACTTTTGGGAATGCATGCTGATATCCTAACTTTTCTGTTTCTACAATTGCAATTCCGTTAGAACCACCAAATATGAGTGTTTTTTCATCCCACTGCAGCACTGCTGATTGGCTAAACCTGAAGTTCAGTTTAACATGTGAACTAAAATCAGTAATCCAGTTTCGCTCCGGGTCGTAACGCATTAAGCCTTTTGATGTTAGCAACCAGAGTTTTCCGTCTGGTATTGGATACATTTCGTATATTTCCAAAAAACTAAATTCATGGCCTGGATTCATTTGATCAAATTTATCCAACGAATCATTATACCTGTACAATTGTTTTCCGGAAGCCCAGATATTTTCTTTACTATCAGCGATTACATCATAAATCAGCTCTTCATTTATGCCACCATCAGGGTTACTATTTTCAAAATATGATTTTGAAGTCAAAGTACTTCTGTCAAAACTAAACAAACCCGATTGGGTAGTAGCCACCCAAAGCTTTCCATCCCGGGCCTGAAAAAGTGAATTCATCAATCGGTCAGCATATGGATCCGGGAGGTATTCAGTAAACTCTTTTCCGAAAGCTCCCTTTTCATGATTAAATATAGTCAGCCCAGGACCGCCCCAAAATCCAAGATAAACATCACCCTTAGTGTCAAACTCGAAATCATTATACCAATCCCGTTTCAGCGAAAACGGATCATAGCTAAAAGTTTCCAACTCTTCACTATCAGGTAGAATTCGTCCGAAACCTTTTCCAGACCAAAAACCAACATATATTGAACCATCAGGATGCATTTTCAATACTCTGATATTTGGAGATAACAGCTTACTATTATCACCAGCTTTAAAATGTCTGAAGTTGAAAGTATTTATATCCATTGCATCCAGACCTGCATCAGCTGTTCCAATCCACAATTCCTTTTTGGATTTTCGCGCCAGACCTGTAATACGACTTGAGGCAGGCGATTGATCAAGACCTGGAATATGAAAAAGATATCTAATTGCAGACTTTACAGGCTGATAGGTTGAGACACCATTTTCATGTGCAAACCAAATCCTGCCACTCCTATCTTCAAATAAATCAAAAATCCTTTCACCTCCAAGAGAGCCGGGGTCATTAATATTTAAACGATAAAGACTAGCCTCACTCGTTTGCATATTTATTCTATAGGCTCCATTTCCACTACCCAGCCAATAATAGCCATCTTTCGCTTTAATCATATCATACACTGTTCCGGTATGATACTTATAGAAGTATTCGTTTTTCTTATCATAAAGATACAATCCTTCAAGGCCGCCAATCCAAATTAATCCATCCCCCTCATTCATTAATAGTGACACATCATTTTCACGCTTAGTACCTTGCGATTCAAAAGGATCAACCTTAAGGTTATGAAAAAGATTGTTCTTTTTATCATAAATCATTGGCGGAATTCCCCGACTACCAATAAATAAATCGCCATCAGAATCCTTCAATATCGAATGATACCTGTAATATAGCTGTGAAACTGCCAGATGACTTTGAAGTTTTATATGCCTGTTTCTTATTCGGTCAAATTTATTTAGCCATCCGTTGGCAGTTTCATACCATACTACAGAATCACCATCAATTAAAAGTGCCCTTACATAATTACTATCAACAACCGCATTATCGGGCTGATAGCTTCCAAAAACATTCTCAAAACGATCTTCATTTTCCAAGTATATTGATATACCCCCACCATGAGCAACCCACAAGCGCCCTGATTCGTCCACTTCAAGATCACCAATCAGATTACCATGCAAGGCCCCATTCGATGAATCTCCATGATAAACCTTAAATTCATAACCGTCAAAACGACCCAATCCATTTTCTCCGGCCAGCCAGATAAAGCCTGTCCTATCCTGAATAATATCAGATATCAATCCTATTTCGATGTCATCAAGCGGAGTGAAATGATTAAACCTGGCAAATACATCTTGCTGCACTTCCCATTTTAATGGCAAAACTTTCTCATTACTACTGATTTCAGCAGCTTGACTGGAGAAAAACAAGATCAGACAATAAAATAAAAGAATTGGTAGCTTCATTTGTAGCCATTATCTGCTACAAAGTAAGCTTTTTTTTGAATATAAAATCAATCCATCACGATATCATTTTCATCAATGCAGTCGCAGTTGAAACTTTTGTTGTACATCTGCATAGCCCTCCAGCTCATACCCATACTGGAAAAACCACCATCGTGGAAAAGATTTTGCATTGTAACTTTGCGCGTAAGATCAGAAAAGAGCGTAATGCAATAATCAGCGCATTCTTCTGCATTGGCATTTCCGAGCGGAGACATACGATTAGTAAAGTCCATCAATCCATCAATTCCCTTTACGCCGCTACCAGCAGTGGTCATTGTAGGAGATTGAGAAATTGTATTCACCCGGATTTTTCTGTCGCGGCCATAAATATATCCAAAACTACGTGCGATAGATTCAAGCAATGCTTTGGCATCAGCCATATCGTTATAGCCATAATGTGTTCGCTGGGCGGCCACATATGATAAACCTAATACAGAGCCCCACTCATTAATGGCATCCATCTTAAATGCAATTTGGAGCATTTTATGGAAGGAAATAGCTGAGATATCAAGCGTTTTGTTTAAAAAATTATAATCCAGATCACTGTAAACACGCTTTTTTCGAACGTTAAGCGACATACCAATGGAATGCAAAACAAAATCAACCTTACCCCCCAATACTTTCATGCTCTCCTCAAAAACTCTGGTAAGGTCTTGCACAGATGTAGCATCAGCTGGAATAACTGTAGCATTACACTTCTCGGCCAACTCATCCAACTCGCCAAAACGAAGCGCTGTTGGTGTATTGCTTAAGGTGAAAACAGCTCCTTCTTCAAAAGCTTTTTCAGCTACTTTCCAGGCTATTGACTTACTGTCAAGTGCACCGAAGATAATTCCTTTTTTTCCTTTTAAAAGATTATAGGCCATAGTGGTATGTTTTTCTAGATTTTCAGCGGGCAAAGATAATCCATTTTTAATTAGTAGCTTTTGAGCACTTAAATACATGTTGGTACTTCATAAACAACTATCAATTATTCAATAGCTTACAATAGTCAGCAGTACAAAAAAACTAATGCCTATTTCACAAAAAGCTCTTTGGCCGCTTCTAATGCAGCATTTGTAACATTATCATTACTAAGCATTTTTGCGACTTCCAAATATCGTTCATCATCTGAAAGTACTCTTATAGAAGATTGCGCCCTATCACTTTCTTCCTCCTTAAAAACGTGATAATGTTGATCTGCTTTACTGGCAATTTGGGGTAAATGAGTGATCGTTATCAGTTGAATTCCTTCAGATATTTGTTTTAATAATGTAGCCAGCTTTGCAGCAATTTCACCTGAAACACCTGTGTCAATTTCGTCAAATATTAAGGTTGGTATCATTCCTGTTTTTGAAAGCTTGTTTTTTATTGCAAGCATCAAACGTGACAATTCTCCGCCAGAGGCAATCTTGCCAATTTCAGCAGCTGTAACTCCTCTGTTAGCAGAAAACAAGAAGCGAACAACGCTTTTTCCTTCCAGTCGTAAAGTATCAGAATGATCACAAGCAATCCGGAATTCAGCGTGAGACATTCCCAGCAATATAAGATCACGTATTACATCTTTCTCAAATGGCTTAGCGGCCTCCAAACGGTCCTGATGAAGCTTATCAGCTAGTTTGTGTAAAACTACCTCCAGCTCCTGAAGCTCAATTTTCTTTTTCTCGAGCAGTTCCTTATCAAAATCCATTTTGTCCAACTTTTCCTTTAAGGAATGCTTTACCTGAAGCAAATCATCAAAATCATTTACATGATGCTTATGCATCAAATGATTAATCAAATTCAGGCGTTCCTGATATTTGTTCATTTCTTCGGGATCAAATTGGAATTGACCTTCAAGCTTAGTCAGTTCAAAACTGATATCTTTCAGATCAATATAAATTGATTCTATCCTTTCAGTTAAAGCTTTGGACTCAGGCAAAAACTTTGCTACACGATTTAATTGCTGACTTAAGCTGTTGATCTGTTGCAATAAAGGAGTCTCATTATCCTCTAAAATCTGGTTGGCATTAAAAAGGCCTGCTTTTATTTCTTCAGCATGAGACAAGGTATTGAGTTTTTGTTCGATTTCTTGATATTCATTACTTTGAAGTGCGGCAGATTCAAATTCACTAAGCTGAAAACCAATATAATCAAGCTCAGCCTCAAAGTTTTTCATAGTATTGCTAAGTTCTTCTATTTCCCTTACCAATGTTTTATACCTACGAAAGTTAATCCTGTATTCTTTCATCAGTTCAGGATTTTTAAGCATTGTATCCAACACCTCCAATTGATAATATTGATCTGTAAGCAACAGGGAATCATGCTGACCGTGAATATCAATTAGTTGACTACCAATTTTTTTTATTTGCTGCAAACTAACTGGTGTATCATTTACAAAAGCGCGAGATTTACCTTTAGGACTTATTTCACGTCTGAAGATGCATTCCTGATCAAAATCAAGGTCAAACTGATCAAAAAGTGGTTTTAAACGGGCATCTTCAAGTTGAAAAACCACTTCAACAAGGCATTTCTTATTTGGATCCAATAAAACACTTACATCGGCTCTTTTACCTATTACCAGTCCAAGTGCACCAAGCAAAATTGATTTTCCCGCACCTGTTTCGCCTGTTATTACAGTGAAACCTGATTTAAAATCAATTTCAAGCTTTTCAATAAGTGCATAATTTGAAACTACAATTTTTTGCAGCATATCAGCCTAAGATTTTAAACAAAAGTAATGAAACAAACGGATTGTTTAGGCTTATCTGGGTGCAAGAATTTTTTCGTACTTGGAGGCATTTGCAGGATCAATCTCACGCATGATATTGACTGCCTTGGTTTTTTCCTGTGGACTTCCTTGAGAAAAAACATTTATTATTTCGTCTCTTTTAGCATCCAAAAACAATTGAAGCATTAACAAGTTTGGCCTATTTCGCCAGGTTTGTTCGAGATATGTCAAGGTTTCTCCAATTTTCGCCCTTCCTTCATCAGGCTTTTCTGACATTACATCAAGCCCAAGTCTGTGATATTCATACATAAACTGACGTAAAGGTCTGTAAGCCGGATTTGTCATATTTTCGACCAGCCAATACCTGTTTCTGTTGCCATCAAAAGCTTTCCAGCCTCTTTCAGTAGCATTTTGTGCTGCATTTACAATCGACTCGGCCATCCTGAAAAAAGGATCTCCACCATAAAGTGAAAAGCTGTCGAAATCCATTCCAAGAAAATAGTACAGGTAAAAAGCTATGGTGGAAGTCAAACTGGAAGAATAACTATTTTCAATAAAATCGAGTGGTTGGGATTCAATATACCTGAATTGAAAGCTTTCATCTACATAATTAAACAACACACTATTGTAGGATGATTTATATACCGGGCGTCGTAATACCAGGTTGATGGTGCCTTTAAACTCATCAGACGATACACGTTCTTTCACTGTTATGAGTATAGAACACTCTATCCGTTCCTGATTTTTGAAGTTAATATTTGACCATTTACGGTTATTAATAAAATCGTATAAGGATTGCTGCAATGATTCAAAAACCCTCCTGTCAGTCCCTTCAATTGTTGGTGCAGTAACACGGATATCAGCTAAAAACTCCTGAGAATAAAGTCTGGGGGTTGCAATAAACAATACTAGCTGTAAAACAACAAGAGCTAAAAACTTAACTATGTGATTTTTAGAATTAAACATTTGCCTGATTTTTGTCAGTTAAACTAAAAATTAAACCAATCAACTTACCGGCCAACTGTTCCTTCGACTGCAAACCAAATTCAACATTAGGTCCATTTTTCAAAACACAAGTTACTTTATTTGTGTTCGTACCAAATCCAGCTCCGGCATCTGCCAGCGAATTAAGAACGATCATATCAGCCTTTTTGGTATGCAATTTCTTCTCTGCATTATCCAATTCGTTTTCTGTTTCGAGCGCAAAACCAACTAAAAACTGATCTTCCCTTTTCTTTTCACCAAGTGCTTTCAAAATGTCGGGATTCTTAACCAAGCTAATCTCGATTTGATCTTTCGATTTCTTAATTTTTTGATTTTCTGACTTTTCTGGTCTGTAGTCAGCTACGGCAGCACTCATTACTAGTATATCCGAATCAGGAAAAAGTGCCATACAAACTTCGTACATCTCCAAAGCACTAACTATAGGAACAACTTCAATAGCTGGGTGATTTACCCGAATAGCTGAAGGTCCAAGAACCAGTTTTACCGTCGCACCTGCCCTTGCAAAAGCCAAGGCTAATGCTATGCCCATTTTTCCTGAACTATGATTACCAATAAACCTTACAGGGTCAATGGCTTCATAAGTAGGCCCGGCACTTATTAAAACCTGTTTTCCAGCGAATTTTTTTTGCGACTGAAATAAATTCTTCACTTCCAGTAATATATCCTCTGGCTCTTTCATTCTTCCCTCACCGCAAAGACCACTGGCAAGTTCGCCCGAGTCAGGCGACAACAAAAGGTGTCCTCTGCCAAGCAGTTTGTCGATGTTGCTTTGAGTAGTTGGATGCTGATACATATCCAGATCCATTGCAGGAGCAAAAACTACAGGGCAGCGTGCTGACAGGTAAACTGTTAACAAATAATTATCAGCAATACCACTGGCCATTTTTGCCAAGGTGTTGGCACTTAATGGAGCAATGATAAATACATCAGCCCAAAGTCCAAGGTCTACATGGCTATTCCATGAACCCGTTTCTGAATCAAAAGCCTTGCTTAAAACTGGATTTTTTGACAAAGTAGCTAATGTCAGCGGGCTTACAAAATCCTTTGCTGATTCAGTCACAATCACTTTTACTTCAGCACCTTCTTTCACAAAAAACCTAATAAGAAAAGGTATTTTGTAGGCTGCAATACTTCCAGTGATTCCTATAAGGATTTTTTTTCCCTTTAACATTAGGATAATTACTTAAAAATCACTGTTTTCCTTATGAGGATTACGATAATAAATCTCGTTGTTCAAAAACTCCTGAATAGATATAAGGGTTGGTTTGGGCAATCTTTCATAAAATTTAGCAATCTCTATTTGCTCACGATTCTCAAATACCTCTTCCAGATTATCGGAGGAAGAAGCAAACTCAGAAATTTTCTTATTGAGTTCTTCCTTAAGCTCAGTAGATATCTGATTTGCTCTTTTTGCTAAAATTGCAGTAGTTTCATAAATATTACCAGTTCCTTCATAAAAAAGGTCTTTCTGACGTGTAACTGCAGTAGTTTCTGTTTTGATTTTTTTAAAGTCCATATATAATTCTATTGATACGATTCTAAACGTTGCCTGGCTTTGTCTTCAATCGTTTTAAGGTCAACCAGGTATTCACTTTCAGGATATAAATAAAGGAGGTTATTGTAGGCTTCCACAGCAGCCTCATAGCGCTCTCTTTTTTTCTCTGTAATGCTGTTTTCTGCATATTCAAAATAGGCACGCGACATATAATGCAAAATCTCTTCCCGGCGTTCAGTATCCGGGTAATTCTTCAAAAGATTCTCAAAAGAAGTTATCGCTGCCATATAATTGCGCATGCGATAATACATAATACTAATATTAAAATCTTTTAATTCAAGCTTTTCACGAAGTTTATCAATCAACTCGTTAGCTTCAGCTACTCTTTCACTGTTTGGATAAGTATCAGTAAATAGTTGCAGTTCATTAATTGCCAAATGGGTATTTGTTTGATCCAAACTATATCTTGGCGAATCCATGTAATAGCAATAGGCACTCATAAACAGACACTCTTCAGCTCTGGCATACTGTGGATAAGATTGCACATATCGCTTGAAATAATAACTTGCAACTGTGTAGTCTTTAAGATGAAAATAGGAATAAGCTGTATAATAATTAATATCCTCTCCCTTAGCAGTTCCACGATAGGCAGCCTGCAGCAAATCGAATAGTTCCAATGCGCGATTGTAGTCCTTTCGCTCATAATAATCTATTGCAGCTTCAAATTTGGTTTCATTATCAGTACTTTTAAGCAATTTGTTATAATTGCTGCAGGAAGAAACCAAGAGCCCAATTAATAAAACAAAACCCAGGGTTAGCACTTTTCTATTCATGGCGCAAAAGTACATAATTTTCAATTGGAAAAATGAATTTCATTTACAGAGAGTTATTGCATTAACAGCTATTAACAGCGTCGCTTTTTAAAGAAAGGCACATATTTTCAACTATCAACCAGCCTAACGCAAAATAATAACACTTATTGCAATCAGATAAGCTGAGTGTTTTTTTGTAATTTTGCAACTTAATTCTAAAATTATTTACAGTGGATCTATTTGATAAATGTACGGTAAATCTGGGCCCTTTAGGTAAATATGCGGACCAGGCAGAAGGTTATTTCATGTTTCCCAAACTTGAAGGTGACATTAGCAATCGCATGATATTTCATGGAAAAGAACGACTAATATGGAGTCTGAACAACTATCTGGGTTTGGCAAATCATCCGGAAGTAAGGAAAGCTGATGCGGATGCAGCAGCCGACTATGGTATGGCTTATCCAATGGGTGCACGAATGATGTCGGGCCAAACAAACTATCACGAACAATTGGAACGAGAACTTGCAGCTTATGTCAATCGCGAGCATGCCTATCTGCTAAACTATGGGTATCAGGGAATGGTTTCCGTAATAAGCTCCATTGTAGACCGCAAAGATGTTATTGTTTATGACAGTGAGGCACACGCGTGCATTATTGATGGTATGCGTTTGCATTTTGGAAAACGTTTTGTGTACCCTCACAACAATATAGAAAATCTGGAAACACAGCTTAAACGTGCAACCAAAATGACGGCTCAAACAGGTGGTGGAATTTTGGTGATAACAGAAGGTGTGTATGGTATGTCAGGAGATTTGGGAAAACTTGATGAAATTGTTGCCCTTAAATCAAAATATAACTTCCGTTTACTGGTTGATGATGCACATGGTTTTGGAACAATGGGTCCCACCGGAGCTGGAACAGACGAGCATTTTGGAGTTCAAAAGGATGTTGACCTCTATTTTGGCACTTTTGCCAAATCAATGGCAGGAATTGGCGGATTCATAGCAGGAGATTACAAGGTAATAAAGTACCTTATGTATAATATGCGTTCACAGATATTTGCTAAATCGCTTCCGATGCCAATGGTAATAGGTGCATTAAAACGTCTTGAAATGGTTCGTACACAGCCTGAGCACCGGGAAAAACTGTGGAAAATTGTTAATTTGTTGCAAGATGGTCTGAAGAAAGCAGGACTTGATATCGGAAACACTGAATCGCCAGTTACTCCCGTTATGCTTTACGGAGGGGTGGGCGAAGCCACACAGATCACTTATGATTTGCGCGAGAATTATAACATCTTCTGTTCTATTGTTACTTATCCTGTAGTACCAAAAGGAGTAATTTTATTACGTCTCATTCCTACTGCAGTGCATACGCCCGAAGATGTTTCATACACAATTAACGCTTTCAAGGAGGTTAAAAATAAGCTTGAACAAAAAGCCTATTCAACTGAAATGGCAGACATTGAAAATGTTTAAACGCTAAGGGGAATCCAATTTGATTCCCCCTTTTTTTGATATGAATAACCAGCTTAGCCGTAAAAACTTCTGGATAATTGCAGTGAATTCGATTGCTGCTTTCGTACTTTCGTATTTGTTTGTATTTTATATCAATCAGCTTTCATATGTTTTGACTGCAGGAATGTACGATTACGAAATATCTATAGATTATAATGGATATTTTTTTCATATTGAACCTTATGAATGGACACATGATGCTGTGATTACTATCTTTAGCTCTGGATATATACTGACACTAATCTTTGGTGCGCTGGCGCTTTTGGGTTTTTTTCAAATTGTTGCGGATGCAATTCCATTTAAAGTTTTTTTCTTTTGGTTAAGTTTTCACGCAGCCACCTATGTTTTTGGCGGACTTATGCTGGGAAATCTGCTTACCGAAGGAATAGGGCATGTATTTAATTGGATGTATCTTACCGATACAGTTAAAATGATCATTTCGTTAACAGGTTTTTTTGGTCTGTTGGTAATGTCGATTTTTTCTGCAAGACTGGTGGCACTTTCCTCCAATGTTTATTTTGAAAAGTATACTGAACGTATTGCACCTTTTTTTATCACTGCTCAGGTATTCGTGCCTTATCTGGCAGGTTCCTTACTGATCTATGTATATTTTCTCCCTGACGGAATGTTTCATGAACGCTTTAGCTGGATCATTATGGGAGTTATGCTTGTTTTATTCTTTCTTAGAAGTAGGTTTTCTGAAGACTTAATGTTTGAAGAAGATGATAACAGAAGATTTCGATTGATGCGTGGCCTGATTATCTTTACACTTGTATTCTATATACTAACAAGGATTTTATTCCAGAGAAGCTTTTATTTTTCCTGGTAAAAAAATGACCTGAAAACACTGAGTTTTCAGGTCATTTTTTCTAGCTAAGTAGCAAAGAATCTATTGCAAAACAAGTTTCCTGATTACTATTTCCTGCTGATCCAATACAATCCTAAGCATATATATACCTTTAGGAAGCGTGGTTAAATTCAATTGATCTGATTGGCTGATATTTCTTGAACCCCAAACAACACTCCCCTGATTATCAATAATTTCTGTTTTCAATATCTTTTTATTGGACTTTAAGTTGATAATCCTTTCTGAAGATGGGTTGGGCCAGATTGAGATGTCAGATTTTATCTGCTCATCAATCGAAACTGTTGATGTACAGGATACCTGTGCAGCCCATCCGCTTTCATTAACTGACCCATCCGAATGAAACTGAAATGTTAAAGCTCCCTGTTCGTTGGAGGCTAGTATTTCACCTGGAGAGTTATTGCCACAATAGGTACCAATCAGTGGCGACATTGTAGAAGCACCATCGTATACCTTTAACCAGTCATAATTGCAGCTGGCCTGAGCTTCAACAGCAAAACTTATAAAATCAATTTTTACTAATGCCTCTTCCTCATCAGGCAAAATAGTCATAACAAAATCCTGATTGTCGCCATAATTTCCATCAGGCCCGCCAGCATCATAAAACATGCCATCACACATTGTGAATGTTCCATCCTGCATTACATAAACCAAATTTACACTTATCAGATCTTCTCTCAACAATGTGCTTGTTTCTCCATCAGTATCTGTTATCGTTAGCTGAACATCAAAAGTTCCTGTTTCGTTGTAAACAATGTTTTGAGGATTTTCTTCCGTGCTATTTGAAGGCTCACCACCTTCAAAAACCCATTCATAACTCACAATATTCTGTCCGTAGGATTCATTAAAGAAATCAACTGATTCTCCCCTTGCGATGCTATATTCACTGGCCGAAAAACCTGCGATCAAAGTTCCGGAGGCTAATGTTATATCCTGATTAAGCGTTTGGTAATCTTCAACTGTAATATTAATTGTTTGAGGATAATAACCTTCTGCTGAATAAGTTACATTATAATTACCAGCTTTCAGCGGGCGATGATAATTACCATCAGGCAAAATGCTATAAATATGAGAGTTATCAACGTCATGATTTTCAATTGTAATCATCGATTCTATGGGATCACCTGTAGCAGCATCCGTAACAAAACCATGCAACCCATAAGTAGCTTGTTCCAAATAACTCAGCAAAGAGGCTTTATTGTAATTCCAATGTGCTGGTAATTGATTGGCTGGAAGCGTTTTTACTGCAGAAATTTCGAGAATGAATTCTCTACACGACCGGAAATAATTCATATAATCCTGTCGATTTCCGGAAGTGGAATACCAGGAATAGCCATTAGTGATTCCATTATTCAAGTCAGTTAAATACCCAGCCGGACTATAAAACTGCGCTGAGTCAGCGTATTCTCTACTCACCATAACCCACCACTCGTTGTCAGCATGCAGCTGTGGCCATGTATCCCATGGGTAATTTACAACTTCAGCACCTCCATGGAAATTTGCAGCCAATGTAAATTGATAATCGCCTGCCAAATCCATAAATGCAATTGTTTCTTGTTGATATGGATTTCCGTCAGGGTGAGGTCCATCCTCAGGATCAGGATAGTTGCGGTTGAGGTCAATGCCATTGGCATTACCCCTTATTGAACCATTAACTGTATTATTTCCGGCATAAAATGTGCCATCCGGATTAGCCAATGGATTTATAAAAATATCAAGCTTATCAACAATATTTGTAACTCTGGGATCAACACCATAGTTTGATAACAAATAATCGATTAAACGAAGTGTAAGAACATAGCCTGCAGTTTCGTCTCCATGCATTGTAGCATTGTATAAAAACTTTGGCTTACCGGCAGCATCCCCATTGTTGATCCTTGCCATAAGCAATTCCCTTCCACTATTAAGTGTTCCAAAATTAAACACCTCACAATGATCAGGATAATCATTTTCAAAATCCTGCATCATTTGAACATAGGCTTCGTAAGTTGGATATGCATCCCATTCGTATATTTCACGGTCAAGCTCAAGACCAATCATTTCAACCTCTTCAATAAGTGAAGGAGGCAACAAAAGCTCTGGTTCATAACCCAATTCTACGATTTTATCAAACTGAATTTTATTGGCATATGCAGTAACTCCTTCAGCTGTAAAACCATCAACAGAAATAAGATTACTAAGTTTTTTAACTACATTAGGATCCGTTATATCCAGTCTGAAGTAAATTTCAGGCCTTTCTTTATAAAGCATCTCAAGTGATTGCGACTGCGAGATTGCAAAAAATGGCACAACAAATAATGCCACAAGTGATACGATTTTGTACAAAAATTTCATTTTTTTGATAATTTAACTACGGTTTTGGTATTTTAAAAATTCTTCCTTCAATTTGGTTTTTAGTTCATTACTTGCTTCAACAATGGGCAATCGGGTTTTGGCTTCACAAATCCCCATTATTTCAAGCAAAGCCTTCACACCAGCTGGGTTTCCTTCTGCAAAAAGCAAATTCATACGATTTAGCATCTGATAATGAATACGCGAAGCTGCTTTCATTTCTCCCTCTAAGCCAAAATTAACCATAGCTGAAAACTCTTTACAGAAAGCATTAGCTGCTACAGAAATCACACCATCAGCACCTAAAGCCAATAAAGGATAAGTAAGGGCATCATCCCCTGACAAAACAGCAAAATCATCAGGTTTCTGATGGATTATGGTCATTATCTGTTGCAAATCACCTGATGCTTCTTTAACTGCAATAATATTGGGGTGTGCAGCTAACTCCAGGCAAGTCTGGGCTGTCATATTGGTTCCTGTTCGGCCGGGAACATTGTACAAAACAACTGGTACAGGAGATTTATCTGCAATTGCGTTAAAGTGTGCCACTAATCCTTTTTGCTGAGGTTTATTGTAATAAGGTACAACACTCAAAATGCCTGAAATTCCATCCACGATGCCATTATCAAGCTGTTTCAATATTGCATGAGTATTATTGCCTCCTACTCCAAGCATTACCTTTAATCTGCCTGAGTTAGTATCGAGTATCGTTTCAATAACTTGTTTGCGCTCTATTTCAGTTAAAACTGGTGCTTCACTTGTAGTGCCCATAACAACCAAAAAATCAGCACCATTATCAAAAGTATGTGTTACAAGTCGTTTAAGTGATACTAAATCAACATTGCCGTTTGAATCAAAAGGTGTTACAAGTGCTACTCCGGTTCCACTAAAAAGATGTTTACTCATTACTTAGTCCGTTTAATTTTATCAAATATTTACCAAAAGCATCAATTGTATCTATTTCATCTGCATTGATGTCAAGCTGAAGAAAAAGATCTGAAAATTCGCTTGTATGTGGCTTAAAACCTACTTTGAAAGTAGCCATAGAAAAAACATATAGATAATTTTCAATCAAAGAAGGTTTATTTGTGAGGTTTAAAAACAGCTCTGACGAAAGTGCTAAAAGCTCTTGTATTTTAGCGTTTTTAAGTTGCCCCGTTAAAGAAAAATCATCCTTACCAACCCAATGAAAATCATTTTGCATTTCATTATCCTGTACTTGTTGCCCATCAGGAATCAGAAAAAAATACTTCGATGACGAAAACCGTTGATTCAGTAGCTCTTTAATTTGAGGAATTTTTTTTAGCTGAGAATCATTCAGCATAACCATAACATTCATAGTAACATTTGAATCTGGCAATGAAGCATCTCTATTTTTGTTTTGCTGTTTTATTACAGCCTTTTTAATAAAAAATCCTTTAATCCGATTCACTTTCCAAGCGCTATTTTGGGCTGTAAAAGTAAACTTTTTAAATCATTTTTGGAGTTTTAGTTTCTAAAAAACCAAACAATTATTTCTCTAATTCACACTATCGGATTAATCATCAGAACTTATTTGACTTCATTGTTGTCAAAGTATTTTTGTTATTTTGCATCAATGAAAAAAGCAATGATAACTATTCTGGGAAGCGGCACATCGCAAGGTGTTCCAGTAATTGGATGTCATTGTGATGTATGTTTATCCACTGATCAAAAAGACGAACGTCTCCGATCTTCAATAATGATTGAAACTGACGACACAACCATAGTAATAGATACCGGACCAGACTTCAGGCAACAGATGCTTCGCGAAAAAGTAGAAAAACTGGATGCTGTGCTGATTACACATTGCCACAAAGACCATATTGCCGGTATGGATGATGTGCGATCATTTAACTTCCTGCAAAAAAAGGCTATGCCGGTTTATGCTTCTCCTAATGATCAGCAGGTAATACAACAAGAATTTGCTTACGCATTTGCAGAGAAAAAATATCCGGGTGTACCAGCCATAGAATTGGTTGATATTTCTGAACAACCAATAAAAATCAACGACCTGGAAATCATTCCATTCAAGGTTCTTCACAGGGAAATGCGGGTGTATGCCTTTAGAATTGGAAATTTTGCATATATCACAGATGCAAATTTTATTCCACCAGAATCAATGAAAACATTATTAGGCATTGAAATACTGGTTATTGATGCATTACGAAAAGCCCCTCACATTTCCCACTTTACTTTAAACGAAGCTATTTCAATGGCTCAAATTTTAAATGTACGACAAAGCTGGTTTACGCACGTTAGCCATTTAATGGGAAAAGCGCGCGATGTTAATGCCGACCTTCCTAAAGGAATGCAACTGGCCTACGATGGATTAAAAATTGAAATTGATATTTAGATTTCCCTGTTTTCAACAAGCATAAACAGCTCATTTTCAAGTGGCAAATACCCTTGATCGTAAACGAAATAGTAGGTGCGTCCTTCTCTTGTTGTATAGGTGCTAGTAAAGTATTTATAGTTAAACCCCTGTAAATCAAGCACTGATTTTCTGACTGTTGTTTTCTTGGCAGGATTCAGGCTTTTGAGGATAGACCTGTTTCGCTTCAGAATATTATTCACATTTCTGATCAGGTTAATCTGATCATGATTTTGCTGATGGTGGTAATTATTACGACAGGAATCATTGCAAAATTTCTTATCTGCCCTTCCTATCAGCTCTTCACCACAATGTAAACATAGCTTTTTCATGGTTGGAAATTTACCAGAAGCTAAAATACTAAATTAACTACAAATCTTCATTCCTTGTTTTGTAAAAATCGAACTAAATAATTCTTTGACTGTTTTTATTAAATTGGTTTACAAATGCAATATTGAATGAAAACATATGGTATTTTTTTTCAAATTACTTTTTTCTTAGTAGTAAGTGTTTCATTAATTGCACAGAACAGCAAAACTGACGCCAACATTTTTGGAGATGTACAATCCAATGGAGAACATGTGCCATTTGCTTCTATTTTTATAGAAGGCACAACAATAGGCACAACAACTGATGAAACAGGGCACTATATGCTCATTAATTTACCTGAAGGAGAGCATATCATTACTGCTAAGGCGATAGGATATAAACCTCAAAGCAAGAATATTGTACTGGAGCACGACAAAAGCCTGGAGGTAAATTTCCAGTTGGAAGAAGAAGTATTAACCTTAAATCAGGTAGTTGTTACTGGCACAAAAACTTTCAAGCGGCAAACCGAATCTCCGGTGATTGTTAATGTATTGGATCGTAAAACATTGAATAGTGTGCAAGCATGCAACATTTCAGAAGGCTTGCGTTTTCAGCCTGGCTTAAGGGTAGAAACAGATTGTCAGACCTGTAATTACACACAACTTAGGATGAATGGACTAGGAGGAGGTTATTCCCAAATTCTGATCAATGGTCGTCCGGTTTTTAGCCCATTAACAAGCTTGTATGGCATGGAGCAAATTCCAGCAAATATGGTCGACAGGATTGAAGTTGTAAGAGGAGGAGGTTCTTCATTGTATGGATCGAGTGCAGTTGGCGGAACAGTTAATATCATAACCAGATTTCCTAACGAAAACAATTTTGATGTTAATTACACTTTAAATCAGATAGATAATCAATCAATTGATCAGATTTTAGCCGGAAATCTTACGGTTGTTAATAAAAAAAGAAACGCAGGCGCCTCAGTTTACTTTAACAGAAGAGACAGAGAAGCGTATGACAACAATGGTGATAATTTTAGTGAGCTTCCAAAGCTCAGAAATAATTCGTTTGGAGCAAATTTATACTTTAAACCAACACAAGATCAGAAAATAGAATTTAGTTTAGCAAGTCTGGAAGAATACCGTTTTGGTGGTGAAATGGTTAACAAACCAGCTTATCTCACACAACAATCTGAAGAAAGAACCCATGCCATATTAATGGGTAGCCTGGATTATCAGATAAACTTTAATCACGACAAGCAATCGCTCATATTCTATTTGGCAGGACAACAAACCAAACGCGACCACTACACAGGTGTTTTTCCGGATGATCAGGACGAAATACAAGCCCACCTTGAAAATCCACCTTATGGTAACACCCTCAACACAAGTTTTCAGGTAGGAACGCAATATAATCACCTTATTGAAAACTTTCCATTAGGCCAAAACGTCTTTACTTTTGGCGCAGAATATCTGGAAGACAAGGTTAGTGATACAATAAAAGCTTATCAATTCTTTATCAACCAAACAACAAAGAACCTGGGAGTTTTTGCACAATCAGACTGGCTGTTGGGAGAAGGATTTAACTTACTGGCTGGATTAAGAGCTGACGAACACAACCTTGTCAGCCAGATAATTGTAAGCCCAAGAATTTCACTTCTCTACAAAACTAGTAATGGCTTTCAGTTCAGAGGAGGATGGGCAACAGGATTCAGGGCACCACAGGCCTTTGATTCCGACATGCATATTGCATTTGCTGGTGGAGGTGTTTCAAGAGTTGAGTTAGATCCGAATCTGAAGGAAGAAAAATCAAATAGCTTCTCACTTAGTGCAAATTATGATAAAGCTACAGAAAACTATGTTGCTGGTTTTACCTTAGAAGCCTTCTACACAAAGCTCGGCAATGCTTTTTATCTGGAGCCCACAGGCAGCGATGCTTTTGGAGATGTTTTCATAAAAAGAAATGGTCCTTCTGCTTTTGTACAAGGTATTACGCTGGAAGGCAGAGCAAACTATAACAGAATTATTCAATTAGAAGCTGGCTACACGCTTCAAAAAAGTGAATTTGACCAGGCTGTTGAAACTTTGGAAAACCTTGAACCTAAAAAAGAGTTTTTACGTACACCAGATCATTATGGATATTGGGTAATTAGCTATTTTCCAAATGAGAAATTTAATGCTTCGCTCAATGGTGTTTATACTGGTAAAATGCTGATTGCGCATGCTGGTGGGGCACCAGAGCAATTGGTTAACGCCTATAAATCCACTGAAGCTTTTAATGAAATCAATTTTAAAATTGGCTACACCATCAAGTTTGAAAATATATCAACCGGGTTGGAAATATTTGGTGGAGTGAAAAACATTACAAATGCTTATCAGAGCGATTTTGATACTACTAAAAATCGTGATAGCAATTATATCTATGGACCCGGTTTGCCACGTACGATTTTCACAGGTATTAGATTGAGTAGTTTATAATGCTATTTCCAGCGTTTTAGCAAATCACCAAGATAGGATATTACTGCGCCAAAACCGTATATTCCCGTAACGATTAGCAAAGCTGCAAACAAACGGCCTAATCCTGTTGTAGGATAAAGATCGCCATACCCTACTGTGGTTACTGTAATCAAACTCCACCATAAGGTGTCTTCCGCAGTTTTAATATTTCCGGATGGTTGCTCAACCAATAAAACCATAAATGATGAAAGGATAATAATCAAAACAACCAACATCATGGAAAAACCATAAAATGATTCCTTCTTTTTAGAGCGCAAGAAGTCAAGAAGAATCCTGTAAGACCTGAATATTCTTAAAACCCTGAATATGCGCAAAACACGTGCAAAGCGAAGCTCATGTATCACCGGAATTGATGACAGCAAATCAATCCAGCCGTAAGTTCTGAAATACTTCCAACGATTCCCGGATCGTTTTAATTCTGTAAAGAAATCGTAAAGAAAAAAAGCACATAAAGCATAGTCATAGTAATTCAATAAATGATAAAGCTCCGATTCTTGAGGTAGAAAAAAAGTGATTATTAGCAGAATAATACTTATTACAGATAAGAGAGCTATTACTAACTTTGAAACGGACATAGCTTTAGTTTTTCATATTATCGTTTTGATATTTTTCCGAATCCATTTCTTCAGGTTTAGATCTGCCAGCATACTTACCAACAATAATAGCAATGATAATTGCTACATACAGTTGTCCGCTTATTGCTAAAAGATATGATAAAGTTTGTCCTTGACGTGTACCAGGCACAATATCCCCATACCCTACCGTTGTCATGCTAATAAAACTGTAATAAAAGAAGTCAGTAAATTCAGGAGAACTTACATAGGATGGAAAGATAAATGCATTTGAATCCAATACATAAATCAACTGTGCCAAATATCCGCCAACAATTCCCATCAGAAGATATATGTTAACAGCAGCAAGTAAAACATTAGCATGTATGTCTTTAGCATTAGTAAGGTATTTAGCAAGAGAGAAAACAACAAAGCCAAAAAAACTTATTATAGCCACCAACCTAAACATCAATATTAAGTGTATGCTTTCACCAACAGGTTCAAGCCAAGTGGCGATAATTAGTATTGCGACAACAAAGTATCTAAAGAGTTTATTCTTTGCACCAGCTTGTGTAGCAACAATCATACTTTGAACAAAAAGAAAGCTCAAGCACAGAAAAAACAATAATTCCGCGAAGGGAATACCGGTCAGAAATCCGGGAATCAATAACACCAGCAAGCTTGCAATCAGCAATAACAAAAACCTTCTTCTACGGATATGAGAATAAATATGATTTACCAGAAGATGATGATGTTTGTAAGTCATGCTACCAATCACCTCCAAGTGTGCGGTATAATTTAACATAAGAATTAAGCAAGTTCTGTTTGTTTTGAACAAATGCCAATTCTGTTGAAAAAAGTGCCCTTTCGGCATCCAATAATTCTAAATAACTAGTGATACCCCCTTCATATCTGTCGCGGGCCAGTTTGGCAGCACTGCGCGCAGCCTTCAACTGCTGTTCCCTGTATTTTAACTGGTTTTCATAGCTCTTCAATTCAATTAAAGCATCCTTCACTTCATAAAAAGCCTGTAAAACTGTTTGCTCATAATTTGCCTGCAATTCTTTAATTTTTTCAAGCTCAATTTCAGCATTACGTTTAAGCTTACCAAATTGAAATACGGGGCCAAAAAGATTAGCTCCCAGCGACCAGGCAGGGTTACCGTCAAAAAGAGATTTCAATTCATTACTTGCCACACCACCACTCATGGTTAAACTAAATGAAGGAAACCTCAAACTTTGGGCTATTCCGGCAGCAGCATACTGTGCAATCAATTGCTGCCGGGCAATAATGATATCAGGGCGGCGCTCAAGCAGATCGGCAGGCAGGTAATCCGGGAGCGCTTCCGGAAGATGTTGTTCGCTAAGGTTACCAGTAATATTATTGGTTTCCATACTTGAATTACCAGTCAGAAGTCCCAAAGCATTTTGAGTGGCTTTGATCAATTGCTCGTACTGAGGAATACTAACTGCAGCTTCTGCTTCCTGGTAAACAGCCTGATTAAGGTCAATCTCTGCAATTATTCCCTGATTAAACCGCTGTCGCATTATTTCTGTTGACGCACTTCTTGAAGCGAAAGTATTTTGTGCAATTTTGAGTCTCTCAGTATAATCCAACAATTGAAAATACAAATTGGCTGCTTGACTAACCACCGACAAGCGTGTGGCATATAATGCAATATCAGAAGCAAAGTATTCAGCGTTTGCAGCATTAAGGGCATGGCGATACTTTCCCCAAAGGTCAATTTCCCAATTTACCAAACCGGCTGCAAAAACATTACTTGCCGGAGCTGCCAGCTGATTACTTCCTGTAAAATCACCTCTGGAAATCCCAGCCTGATAATTAATCTCAGGAAATAAATCTGCTTTCGCTACTCCTAAACTCAAGGCTGATTGTTCCAGTCTGCTTAAGGAAATTTTAACATCGTAATTGTTTTCCAGTGCCTGTGATATCAGGGTATCCAAAACCGGATTCGTAAATGCCTCCCACCATTCAGCATTGGAAATACTATCCACTTTAATCTCCTCAAAAAATTCAGCAGGCAATTGCGGATTTTGCTCACTAAAACGAGGACCTACCATGCAACCACTCATTACAAAAACAATCAACATGGCAATTATAAGGTTAAACTTCCTATTCATGAGCCTGTGAATTTTGTTCAATAGTTCTTTTCTTTTCATAACCAGCTATTTTACCGATTAATATGTAAAGCATTGGATACATAATCACGCCAATAATGGTTGCCATAAAGATGCCTCCAAACAATGTCATTCCCATTACTTTTCTGGCTTCAGCACCTGCACCGCTTGCAACAAGCAGCGGAAGGATTCCCAGAATAAACGAAAATACAGTCATCAGAATTGGTCTGAATCTGAGTTTTGCAGCTTCCATAGCTGCATCAAACAGACTAAGACCCTCCTCAAATTTCATCTTTGCAAACTCAACGATAAGGATAGCATTTTTTGCCGCCATTGCAATTAACATAACCAATGAAATCTGCGCAAAAATGTTGTTTTCATAGCTTAGGCTAAAAAACCTGAATAACCACAGAAACAGAAATGCTCCAAAAAGCGCGAAAGGTGTTCCGAGCAATACACTAAACGGCAATGACCAACTTTCGTATAACGCTGCTAAAATGAGAAATACCAATAGAATAGAAAAAGCAAAAATAATTGCAGTTTGCCCGGAAGCCTTTTCTTCCTGAAAAGACATGGCATTCCAGGCATAACCGATATCAGAAGGCAGCGTTGCTGCTACTTCTTTCAGTGCTTGGCGCGCATCCGAAGAAGTATATCCCTGAGCTGGTGTTCCGGTTACTTCAATCGCTCTAAACAAATTAAACCTTGTCGTAAACTCCGGGCCAATGCTGTTTTCAACTTCTACGAGGGCAGATAAAGGTATCATTTCATTATTTCTGTTTCGCACAAAGAAAGTGTTTAATTGTTCCTCATTCTGCCTGTATTGTGGTTCGGCCTGCAGATAAATGCGGTAAAGACGTCCGAAACGATTAAAATCATTGATATACATTCCTCCCAGCATTGAGCCAATTGTTCGGTGTAACTCGCTTAAGGAAACACCTGCTTTCATGGCTTTTTCACGGTTTACGGCAATAAAGCGCTGTGGAACATCATTTCTAAAAGTTGTAAAAGCATTGGCAATTTCAGGACGTTCGTTGGCTTTTTTAACAAACTCCATAGTATTGGATGTTAAGTAATCCAACGTATTACCGCCTTTATCCTGTATCATGATACTGAAACCAGAACCATTACCCAGCCCCTGAATCGGAGGTGGCCCAAAAGCCATCACTGTTGCAGGCTTCACAAGCATATAAAACTTGTAATTCAAACGGTTAACAATTTCACTGACTTTCTCATCACGCAAAGACCAGTCTTTCATCGTAACAAAGAGCGAACCAGTGCTTGTTGACATTCCACCCGATAATAAATTATAACCAGGAATTGCTGTGTAAAATTCAATACTTTCTTCTTCGGCAAGAATGGTTTCCACCTGTTTTACAGCCTCCAATGTGCGCGGTAGCGAAGAAGCTCCGGGCAATTGCACATTCATGATAAAATAACCCTGATCTTCGTCAGGCATAAAACCTCCCGGCACCTGAAAACCAAAAATTCCGGCCATCAAAGCAACAATACCAATGAATACTGTACTTCTAACGAGTTTCCTGCTCACAATATTTGTTACACTAAGGTATTTCTTTCCGGTCTTTTCAAGCCCCTTGTCAAATGATTTGAAAAATCTTGCAAGCAAACCCTTTCCAGTTTTCTTTTCTCTTAGGATTAAACTACTAAGTGCAGGGCTTAATGTTAAGGCATTTACTGAAGAAAACAGCACAGAAACAGCAATAGTAATGGCAAATTGCTGATAAAGCTTTCCAGTGATTCCGCTGATAAATGACACAGGAATAAACACAGCAATCAAAACAAAGGTTGTTCCGATAACCGGACCTGTTACCTCTTTCATAGCCACGAGAGTAGCCTCACGGGGATTCATGCCTTTTTCTATGTTTACCATCACTGCTTCTACTACCACAATGGCATCGTCTACAACGATCCCAATAGCCAGCACCAGGCCAAGCAACGAAAGGGAATTGATTGAAAACCCAAGCAATGGAAACAAAATGAAAGCACTAAGAAGCGAAACAGGTATGGCAAGCACCGGAATTAAAGTAGCCCGCCAATCCTGCAGAAAGATAAAAACAACTAATACAACCAGCAGCAAGGCAATAATAAGCGTTTCAATTATTTCATCCATACCGGCTTTGATAGGCACTGTTGTATCGAGCGACAAGCGATAATCCATATCGTCAGGAAAACTTGTTTTTAAATCTTCAAGCGCAGCTTTTACCTCAGCTGACACTTGCATGGCATTAGAGCCAGGAGCCTGATAAATAAATAAAATTGCACAGTCAGAACCATTTAATCTTGTGTAAGCTTCATAACTTTCTGAACCAAGTGCTACATCTGCCACATCTTTTATGGTTATTTCTGCGCCATCTTCTGCAATTCTAATCACAACATTCTCAAACTCCTCAGCAGTCTGCATACGATCTTTTAATGTAACAGTATAGGTAAAATCCGTACCTTCAGGTGCCGGTTCGCCACCAAATTTTCCTCCCGGAACAATAACATTTTGCTCCTTAAGGGCATTCATGATATCTGACACTGTAACATTTAAAGAAGCCATTCTTTCAGGCTTTACCCATATGCGCATGGCATAATCACTCACGCCAACCACATCAACTTTTCCTACACCCGGAATACGTGCAATCTCATCACTCATATTGAGTCTGGCATAGTTTCCAATAAACTCCCTGTCGTAAGTTTCGTTTGGTGAAACAACAGAAACAATCAACATTGGAAAAGTAAACGACTTTTCAACCTTTACACCTGTTCGGTTCACTTCCTCGGGCAATTGCGCTGAAGCAGATGAAACTCTGTTCTGGGCTAATACACTCGACATATCAGGGTCGGATCCTAAATCGAAAGTAACCCGCAAACTCATACTTCCTGAGTTCGTATTTACTGACTGGATATAAAGCGAATTATCAACACCATTAATCTTTTGCTCAAGCGGTGTTGCCACTGACTGCTCAACATTGATGGCATTAGCGCCAGTATAGTTTGCACTTACCTGCACAAGCGGAGGTGCCAACTGTGGATATTGCTCAATGGGTAACTGTGATAGTGAAATCACTCCCGCTATTGTCATGATAATGGCAATGACAATAGCAACAATTGGTCGTCTTACAAAAAAATTATCCATGACAGGTTAGTTTAATTTTTGTTCGGCCAACGCATTATCTACTGGTTGAATCTTCATGCCAGGACGGACTTTTTCGAATCCAACTGCAATGTAACGATCCCCAGGTTTGAGACCGGATTTAACAATAAAATTCTGACCTACTGTGTGACTAACTTCAATCATACGATTCTCCACTACGTTATCATCATTTAAAACATATATCTGATACATAGTTTGCATCTCTTTTACTGCCTTTTTAGGGATAAGCATTCCCTGCTCAATGTAATCGTACAGTACTTCAATTCGGGCAAATTGCCCGGGACGAATTACCCCTTCCGGATTTGGAAATTTTGCCTGTAGCAAAATTGAGCCCGTATTTGGATCCAAGCCTCTGTCGACAAGCGCTATTTTTCCTCTCTCCGGAAACAAGCTGTTATCAGAAAGGTATAGCTTTATCCCAGCCTCCCTTGATTTCTCTTGATAAATTTTACTGTTAGTTTTACCCGCAAGTTTGATGTATTCGTTTTCAGACAAATAGAAATTAACCTTAATCGTATCAATTTTTGAAACCGTATTGAGAATAACAGGATTTGGCTCTCTGCCAACGTATTCGCCCGTTGCAGCTTCAGAAACTCCTATTATTCCTGTAATGGGTGATTTAATTTTAGTGTAGCCCAATTCAATCCTGGCAGCGCGCAAATTAGCTTTTGCTGCATCTACATTTGATTTAGATGCTTCATATTGCGCAACAGCAGCATCCAGATCTCTTTGACTTACTGCATTATTCTCGGCTAAAGGCCTGATTCTTTTTAAATCACTTTCAGCTTTGGCCAGCATTGTCTCCGCTTGAGCAAGCAGGCTTAAATAAGCTGCTTCCTGCGCCAAAAGCGGCTGCGGATCAATTTTGTAAAGCAACTGGCCAGCCTGCACCATCCCTCCTTCTTTAAAATATTTACCTTCGAGCACTCCATCTACACGAGCCCGAATGTCAACATCTTTAGCACCATAGGTTTGGCCTACGAAAGTCCTGAATATCGGTATGTCTGATAACTCAACCGTTGAAACAGGAAGTTGTAATAAAGGTTTTTCTGTCTGCTTTTGGTTGTTGCACCCAGAAAACAATAAAATCGATAAGAAAAAAAGTACGGTGAACTTTACGCGAATAAACCGGACAAAACGATTTGGATCCATTTCTGTTTGATCTTTGGTTAGTATTAAAACTCAGGTGACGAAGTTAAGAAAGATATACAAATAATGTACACCTAAAATTATTACAAATTATTCAAGATGCTACCCCACTGTGAAACAAGAAGCATAACTAAATCATATGACAGCATGCTAGCTACTGATTTAGATTGTTTTATTTGCAAGCTGAATGTTAGATAAGGTATGTTTCATTTGCGCTTTGATCGATCATTTTTAATACTTAATTGCATCAATCAAAGCTGTCTTTCAAAGATAAAGTTGCACAATGGCAACCATTTGAATTATTTAGCAGTACTCTATTAAGAAAAGCATTGATTTGGTTCTGATGGATATCAAAATGCCCGAAATGGATGGTTATACTGCAGCGCTTAAGTTGAAAGAAACACATCCTTTATTGCCTGTAGTAGCCCAAACTGCCCACGCAGAGCAAAATGAAATACAACACTTCAGGCATGCTTTCGATGCATACATTACAAAGCCATTTACACAAGAAAAGATCAGACAAATAATTGCTGAGTTTCAAAGGAAAGGATAAAGTATAATAAATCGTTTTTATTATAAAAACCTAAATTACAATAATTTAGTCAAATTTCAGATCAAAAAAAACTATCCAGCCTCATTCAAGTTGTAATTCATAGCCCTGTATAATCATCACTAAAATGAGGTTACGCTTTATTTTGTTTAATTTCGCGCCCTGAATTTCACATAAACGCAATTGTACAGAAGTAAATTAATATTTGCATGACTCCCCAGCAACTCAAAAAAGAAATCAACCGAAGAAGAACATTTGCTATTATTAGCCATCCAGATGCAGGTAAAACCACATTAACTGAAAAACTATTACTTTATGGTGGTGCCATTCAGGTTGCCGGTGCAGTTAAGTCAAATAAAATAAAGAAAACGGCTACTTCAGACTGGATGGAAATAGAGCGCCAAAGAGGCATTTCTGTGGCTACATCTGTTATGGGTTTCGAATATAAAGATTTAAACATCAATATCCTCGACACACCCGGTCACCAGGATTTTGCTGAAGACACTTACCGAACGCTCACTGCTGTAGATAGTGTTATTGTTGTGATAGACGTTGCCAAAGGGGTAGAACCTCAAACCGAAAAACTTGTGAAAGTTTGTCGTATGCGGAAAACCCCGATCATTATTTTCATCAATAAACTCGACAGACCCGGTAAAGATGGATTTGAATTATTGGACGAAGTAGAACAAAAACTGGATTTAAAAATTACTCCACTGAGTTGGCCCATCAATATGGGGCCAAAATTTAAGGGGGTTTATAATATTTTCGACGAAAACCTCTATCTGTTCGAGCCCGGAAAACAAAGGGTAGAAGAAGGCATTGCTATCAGCAATGTAAACGACCCTGAACTGGAAAATTATTTACCCGATGATGTGGAAATGCTGCGCGAAGAAATAGAGCTAATTAAAGGAGTATATCCGGAGTTTGAACGTAAACAATACCTTGAGAGTGCAATTTGTCCGGTTTTCTTTGGTAGTGCATTGAATAATTTTGGAGTAAAAGAATTACTGGATTGCTTTATCCGAATTGCCCCCACTCCTATTGGTCGTGAAGCAGAAGAAAGAAAAATAACTCCTGAAGAAGAAAACTTTTCAGGCTTTGTTTTTAAAATCCATGCCAATATGGATCCTAACCATCGCGACAGAATTGCATTTGTAAGGATTGTTTCCGGACAGTTTGAACGCAATAAACCTTATCACCATGTAAGATTGGGAAGAAGCCTTAAGTTTTCTAATCCAACTGCCTTTATGGCCCAAAAAAAATCCGTTGTTGATGAAGCTTATCCCGGAGATATCGTAGGCCTGTATGACGGAGGAAATTTCAAAATTGGAGATACTTTAACCGAAGGTGAACTGCTTCATTTTAAAGGAATACCAAGTTTTTCTCCTGAGCTTTTCCGTTATGTTGAAAATGCTGATCCCATGAAATCAAAACAATTGGCCAAAGGCTTGGATCAGCTGATGGACGAGGGTGTGGCACAGCTTTTTACCGGCAAAGCTACCGGCCGTAAAATTATCGGAACAGTAGGTGCTTTGCAGTTTGAAGTCATCCAATACAGATTGCTTCACGAATATGGTGCGTCATGTAGATACGAACCCATCTCTTTGCATAAAACAGCCTGGATTACCAGTAATAACAAAGCAATGCTGGACGATTTCAAAGCAAGAAAAGCTTCCTTTTTAGCATACGATAAAGAGGGAAGAGATGTTTTTCTGGCAGATTCGCCCTATGCCTTGCAAACTGCTATGGAAAAATATCCTGACATTAACTTTTATTTCACTTCTGAATTCTAATCCGGATATGCACTAGATGCAATTATTTTTAGATTTTTGCGGTAAAAACCACCACAAACATAACTTTAATACTATTTCATCCCCTGGATGCAGCTTTTTACCCTATCAAGCTGTCATAGTTTTTTTGTAAAGTGTATTTTCGTTGTCGATATTCTTGTTCAAACAATAATTTGTTCTTTAATGAAAAGTTTTTCTGTTTCTCTTCTTGCGCTGTTTTTTTCTGTCGCAAGCTTGTTTTCAACAATAAATGCTCAAAATCAACCTGACACATCTGACTTCCCTTATTGGGTAGAAATGATGCAGGATCAAAATGCAAATTTCCACGCAACAGTAAGTGCTTTTGAGACTTACTGGCAAAATCGTGAAATAACAAAAGGAAGTGGTTATAAACCTTTTAAACGCTGGGAATATATGATGAGCCAGCGTATAAACCCTGACGGAAGCAGGCCAGCTCCTGATCGGGAGTTAAAAGCGCTGAACCAATTCAGAAACACAAGAAACAATCAAACAACTGGTGGAGATTGGGAAGCACTGGGACCATTCCATGTTCCTTCAGGATACAATGGTTATCGGGGCTTAGGCAGAATCAATGCCCTTGCCTTTCATCCATCGGATGAAGATCACTTTTTTATTGGAGCTCCAGCCGGAGGTTTATGGGAAACTACCAACCATGGTGAAACCTGGGAAGTATTGACAGATCATTTACCAACATTAGGTGTTTCAGCCATCATAGTTGATTATTCCAATCCTGACCTGATACTTATCGGCACAGGAGATCGGGATGCAGGAGATGCACCGGGTTTGGGTGTATGGAGAAGTGAAGATGCTGGCGAAACATGGGAAGTAAGCAATACCGGCATGGGAAATGCAACTGTGGGACGTATGATTCAGCACCCGGATTATCCTGAAACAATTTTTGCTGCCACAAGTAATGGTATTTTTGTTTCCGATGATTTAGGCCTCAGTTGGGATCAGGTAAGATCTGGTAATTTCAAAGAAATTGTTTTCAAACCAGGTGATCCTCAAATAATCTATGCTGCTACAGGTGGCAATTTTTACCGCTCCGACAATGGCGGCGAAAGCTTCATCCAGATCAGTAACGGTCTTCCTGGAGGTGCACGTGGTGTGATAGGAGTTTCTGAGGCAAACCCTGAAATAGTCTATTTTTTACTGACAAATTCTGATTCTTTTAAAGGATTGTACCGTTCGGAAGACAGTGGCTTAAGTTTTTCTATGCGCTCAAATTCACCAAACATCATGAGCTGGGACTGCAATGGTGGCAGCGGTGGACAAGCCTGGTATGACCTGGATATAGCAGTTGATCCAAATGATGAAGACATCATTATTGCCGGAGGTGTTAATAGCTTTAAGTCGACCAATGGTGGGTCAAGCTGGTCAATTCGTTCGCATTGGTATGGCGGATGTGGCGTGGAATCTGTTCACGCCGACTTGCATATTCTGGAATATAATCCTGTAAACGGACGACTTTTTGTTGGAAATGACGGAGGTATCTACTGGACCGAAGACGGCGGAGTAAATTGGGAAGAAATTACAAATGGACTGGTAATCAGTCAGGCCTACAAGTTAGGGGTTAGTCATACAAATCCTGATTACGTAATAAACGGTTATCAGGACAATGGCTCTTCAACCTATGTTGGAGGAACAGAAAACTGGGTAAATGTTGGTGGTGGCGATGGTATGGAATGTGCCTACGATCCTACTGATGACCGATATTCCTATTCAACAGTTTATTATGGCTCAATCGACAGGATTTTTAACCACAATAATCAGGGGCAAATAGCTGGTCAGGGAGTTAACGGAATTACAGAAAGTGGCGGATGGGTAACTCCATTTTTGATAGACCATGAAGATGGCAACATTATGTTTGTTGGGTACAAAAATATCTGGCGCAGTACAAATATCAAATCCGGAAGTACAAGCACTGTTCAGTGGCAGAAAATCAGTAGTATCAATAATAGTAATATGAACGTGATGGCACAATCCAGAGCTAACACTGACATATTGTATGTTTCAAGTGGTGATAAGCTTTGGTACACCGAAAATGCGAAAGCATCTACTGTTGATTGGGTTAGCAGAACCAGTGACCTGCCTTTGCCTAATACTATTACTGCATTGGAAACCAGTCCGTTTGATGAGAATGTTGTATATATGGCACAGCAAACGCGCATCTATAAATCAGTAGATAAAGGAGCCAGCTGGGAGGAGATCACTGAAAACATGAGCAATATCCAAATTAATTCTATTGCCTATTACAAAAATGCCCAGGAAGCCCTGTACATTGGAACTGATGTTGGTGTATTTTATAAAGATGCCAGTTTGGAAGAATGGATCGAGTTTGGCAATGGCATGCCAGCCAGCGCAAAAGTAACTGAACTGGAATTCTATTACGACCCTGAAGACATTTCCGGAGATCGCCTTAGGGCAGCAACTTATGGCAGAGGACTCTGGAGTTCGCCTCCATTTATCGGCACCCTGGAAGCTGATTTTGCAGCCTCGGCCACTACCATTGCTGCCGGATGCACAATTGACTTCATTGACCTTACCAGCGGCACACCTTTTGAATGGAATTGGTCCTTTGAAGGAGGAACGCCTGCAACTTCCAATGAACAAAATCCAAATGGTATTTCCTATGATCAACCTGGTGTGTATTCAGTTACTTTAACGGTTATTAATCCTCTTGGAGAAGATACCCATCAAAAAACTGATTATATAACTATCACAGAGGCTGCAGCACCCATAGTAGCCTTTGAAGCTGATCAAACTTCTGGATGTACTGGTATGATTGTGCATTTTACTGACTTGTCTGAAAACTGTCCAAACGACTGGCAATGGTCATTCGAACCAAATACAGTAAGCTTTGTTGAAGGTACAGATGCCAATTCTCAGAATCCTGTCGTTCAATTCAATGAAGATGCCAATTACACCGTTATTCTTGCTGCTGGAAATGCCAGTGGAGGGAATGAAGAACAAATTGAAAACTATATTCAAACAGGAGGTTTAGCCATTCCTTATGAAGCTAATTTTAATGTAGAAAACATCAACCAGTCAGATTGGACAAGAGAAAACCCTGACGAAAGCAGAAGCTGGGAGGTGATGTTGGTTGAAGATGCTTATACAGTTTGGATGAACTTTTTTAATTACACAAATATGGGTGCTCGTGATTACCTGGTTAGCCCGGTATTTAATCTTCGTGATTTCGAAAATGCCTATTTGCGTTTTGATTACGCCTATGCACAGCGTTATATGCAAAAAGATTCTCTGATTATAAGTATCAGTGAAGATTGTGGCGAAAACTGGGTACGTTTATACGCCAATGGTCCGGATGGTAATGGTATTTTTGAAACTTCTGAGTCCACCACATCTTTCTTCGAACCATTATCACCTGAAGATTGGTGCGGACAAGGATATGGTGCAGATTGTCCGCTGATCGATATCTCAGCCTGGACTGGTCAATCAAATCTTCTTATCAGGTTAGAGTCATTCAATAATTACGGAAACAACCTGTTTATTAAGAACCTGACAATTTCAAATATTACTGATCTGAATGATTGGCAAAACAGTAAAACTATCAGTATCTTCCCTAATCCTGCATCAGATTATGTTGTTTTGAGGTTACCGGAAATTGACAAACAATCAATTGTGCGTATAACTGATTTTAGCGGAAGAATTATTTCAGAAAAACAAATCTCAACCCATGAGATAGTTATTGAAACAAAAGATATCCCTGACGGGGCCTATATTATTTCTGTCACTTCAGGGGGTAATACGCTTCAGAAAAATCTTCTTATTAACAGATAATTGAACTCACTAACTTAACTAAAGCAAAACGGCTATGTATAAAAACCTATTTCTATCCGCTTTAACACTTTTCATAAGCATTTCTGTTTTGGGTCAGAATACCTTCAGAGGAAAAGCTGAATCCAGTGTAAAAACTTCATTTAATGAAATAAAAGAAAAGTCAGCAAAATACGGTGACCCGGAGTACAACCAATTTAAAAAACCTAACCCTCAGCGTGTTTTTCCAGCACATGAGATTAGCTCAGATGAAGTACTTTTTATTGGTGGTGAACTCATTCAGAACCAAAGCAATCGGGAAGTATCTCCCTTGCCTGATACAACTTTTCTTGGTCTGGAAGATTCCGGAAATTCTATTCCTCCTGATGTAAACGGAGCGCCAGGACCTGATCACCTGATGGTTACGCTTAATACTCAAGTAAGAATTCAGGATCGTATCGGTAGTGACTTGGGAACTGTATCCCTTGGTCTGTTTTGGTCTGATCTGCCTGGCGGAAACACTTTTGACCCAAAAATCCTTTATGACTTTGAAGCAGATAGATGGATCTTTGTCACTTGCTCAGGAAGTACGCCAGGTGAATCAAGAATCTATATGGGAGTATCTGCAAGTAGCGATCCCTCAGGCGATTGGTATCTCTACTCCTACCTTGCCGATCCAACAAATCAGGTTTGGTTTGATTATCCAAGCATGGGATTCAACAGCAAATGGATTGTAGTTTCAGGAAATATGTTTGGAAATGGATTCTATAGCACCGTATACGTATTCGATAAAATGGCGATGTATAATGGAGATGAAACCCCTGATTTTACGCGTTTTACAACCACACAAGGATTTACATTGGTACCGGCAATCACTTTTGACTCCGACGAAGAGGATATCTATCTGATTTCTTCAGCAAATGGAAACCAGGGAGGAAATGGCTATATCAGAATGTTTAAAGTTTCCGGCGAAACATTGGAGCCGGATTTTGAGTTTTTAGGTACTGTTGGCACACCAAATCCCTGGGCAGGTTCTGTAGGTGGTAGTGGTGATTTTTTGCCACAATTGGGGTCTGAGCAGGATATCAATGCTGTTGATCACCGCATGGAAAATGTTATTATGCGAAACGGTAAGCTTTGGGCTACACATCATGTCTTTTTGCCTGCAAATAATCCACAGCGAACTGCCGTTCAATGGTGGAATCTTACACCGGAGGGTGAAATTTTGCAATGGGGTCGAATAGACGATCCAAGCGGAGTGATGTCATATGCTTTTGCAACAATAGCTGTAAATGAATTTGAGGATGTTGTTATTGGTCATAATAACTTTTCGGAAGAACAATATGCCAGTGCAGCCTATTCTTTCCGCTTTCACGATGATCCACCCAATACTTTTCGCGAACCTTATCAATATAAAGACGGACTTGCTCCCTATTACAAAACATTTGGCGGTGGCAGAAACCGCTGGGGCGATTATTCTGCTACCATGCTCGATCCTGTTAATAGCCATGATTTTTGGATTTTACAGGAGTATGCCGAACTGCCATCAGGGGGTGATCGCTGGGGAACACAGTGGGCTTATCTTAAAGTAGCTTTTGAGCCTGAACCAGACTTTGAGGCCTCCCACACACTAATTCCTGTAGGAGAAACTGTTGACTTTACTGACCTCACTGCAGGAGTTCCTGACAGCTGGGAATGGACTTTTGAGAGCGCAGAACCGTCCAGTTCAAATGTACAAAATCCAAGTGCAATTCAATTTACCGATGAAGGTTCTTTTAGTGTAAGTCTAACGGCTTCAAATAATTTTGGCAGTAACTCCATAACAAAAACTGCTTATATAACTACCAGCAGCACCTTGCTTCCGGAAGTGGCTTTTGAAGCTTCAAAATCCCTGATCTGTAGTGGTGAAACTGTTGAGTTTACTGACCAGAGTACTTACCTGCCTCGCAGCTGGGAATGGTCATTTACCCCAGAAACAGTAACTTTTGTTGATGGCACAGATGCTTTTTCACAAAATCCTGTTGTAATGTTTGATGCACAAGGTGAATATTCGGTCACGCTCACAGCAACTAACCTGAACGGCAGCAGTTCTGAAACTGTATTTGACATGATCACTGTTGGCGGTGAATCACTACCTTATGTAACATACTATCAAGAACTAAGCTTTGAAGAGGCTGGCTGGGAAATTTGGAATCCGGACAACCAAAACACCTGGGAGTTAACAACAGTTGGCGGGTTAAATGAAACTGATAAAGCAGCCATGTTAGATTTTACTAATTATTTTGCTATCGGACAGCGCGACAGGTTGATATCTCCCCCTTTAAATCTAAGCGCCTTCGAGCAGGTTAACTTTACATTCAAACATGCTTATGCAAAACGTCATGAAGCTTACGCTGACTCTTTAATTATTTATGTAAGCAGCGATTGTGGCACAAGCTGGACCAGAATATTTGGCGATGCGGAAAATGGAAGTGGAAACTTTGCAACACATCCTCCAGTTGAAGGTTTTGTTCCAACAAACGTCTGGGATTGGTGCGGTGTTGAATGGGGCGCGGATTGTATAAGCCTAAACCTGAATAACTGGGCAGGCCAGTCTGATGTTAGAGTAGCTTTTGAAACCTATAGTTTTTATGGTAATCCGCTCTATATCACATCTGTTGAAGTGGGCGCAACAGTTGCATTGCAAGACTTTACAAATGAGAGTTCTGAACTTCTAATAACACCAAATCCTAATAATGGCTTCTTTAAAATACAATTGAACTCATTAGAAAATGCTCAGAGTATAGAGGTGATGGATATCAGCGGTAAGAGGCTTTATGCAAGTAAGACTGCTGCTGCAGATAATATCTACGATTTTTCATTTTTACCGAAGGGAATTTACGTTTTAAATGTAATTGTTGAAGATCGTGTTCTTAAACAAAAGCTTGTGATAGAATAAGCTTGAAGAACTAAATACACAGAACCGGCTATATGGCCGGTTTTTTTATTGTCTTACTTCAAATACAATAGGAATAAATGATCAGAAAAGTTTAATTTTGCAGATCGCCATGGCCCCATAGTTCAATGGATAGAATTTCAGATTCCGGTTCTGACGATTTGGGTTCGAATCCCGATGGGGTCACAATAAGCACTTGTATTTTTTGCAAGTGCTTTTTTCTTAACTTGTTTTCAAAAGTTCAATTTCAAATTCCGCATTAAAAGCGTACATTTGATTTAGAAAAGTGCAAACCATAATAAATATGCTGATTGAAATTATTGGTGTTCTTACTTTTTTAGTATTTACAATCCTCTTGATCGTATTTTGGCTCGATTTACGTTCCGGCAATGGCAAACTTCCGGCCGACTTTGTAAAGGCAAAAAAAAATCGCACTATAAGTGATGATTTATTCAGTGCCTTTAAAAAATTTCCAGATAAACAAAGATTCTTACTTTTTTGGCTGCAACTTCAACGTATTACCAAAAACAAACTCGAAGGCGACATAGCCGAACTAGGTGTATATCAAGGCGATTCAGCACTTCTACTAAAACTAATGGCTCCTGATAAAACACTTCACCTTTTTGATACTTTTGAAGGCTTTCCAAAAAATGATCTAACAAATGAAAGTGGAGAAGCTGCCACCTATACTCCTCAGCATTTTGCTGATACCTCTCTGGAAAAAGTTAAAGCCAGGTTTAAGGGTTTTGACAATTTTAAATGCTACCCGGGACAATTCTCAGAACAATGCCAAACAGTAAAAGATGTAAAATTTTGTTTTGTAAGTCTGGATGTTGATCTGGCACAGCCAACTGCTCAAGGATTAGATTTCTTTTACGAACGCCTGGTTCCTGGTGGAGTGATTATCGTTCACGACTATAATCACAAATGGCCTGGTCTTGTTGAAGCGGTCGATAAGTTTACAAATCAAATACCCGAAAACCCTGTAATTATTCCTGATAAGGATAGCAGTTTGGTTATTATTAAAAACAGCAAAAAAGCTCTTAATTATCAGCAGGAATAGCAATCGGATCTCCCAGAAAATGAGGTTGTGTGTTTAAAACATACAAATCAAGCATCATTCGGATGCGAGCAAAATATTCGCGTAATATCACCTTGAAAGCCGTCTCCGAATCAGGGAAATCAGCAGCAAAGCCAAAGGCATTCAAATCATATTTATTGGCAATAAATATAGCTCGTTCAAGATGAAAAACCTGAGAAACAACAATTACAGAATCCAGTTCAAACACTTTTTTTGCTCTCACCATTGAATCGAAAGTCCTGAATCCGGCATAGTCAGGAATTATATGATCAGCAGGAACACCTTTTTCAATCAAATCCTGCATCATATAGCGTGGTTCATTGTAGGAGGCATGTCTGTTATCGCCACTAACAATCAGGTATTTGATTTTGCCTGCATTGAAAAGCCTGACAGCCGCATCTATGCGGTTTTGATAAAATGAATTTACCGAACCCGAAACATTGTATTTTGCAGTTCCAAGAATAAGTCCTACCCGCATTGTGGGTATTGAATCGATAGAAAAAACAATGCTGGAAGCTGCCTCCTCTGAAACAATTTTATAATTCAGAAATAATCCCAGCAAAAAGACACCAGGCACTATAACTGAGGAAATAAAGATTTTTCTGAACCACTTCATAAATTAAGATAGGATTAACCTCCCGAGATTAAATGCAATATTTCAACAAAATCACCATCCTCTACCCAAATATCATCTCTTTCGTCTCTTTTTACCAGCTTACCATTTACTTTGGTTACCAAAAGTTTAAAAGTAAAATTCTTTTTCTTTATCAATTCATTAACAGTGAATTTTTCCTCATTAAACTGCTCAGTTCTGTTATTTAAAGTAATTGTCATCATTTGTTCATTTGTAAAAGTATCTCAAGTGCCAGGTTGGCCTGCATATTTGCAACTATTCCCACCCTGGGTGCCAAAGGGGGATTATGATTTGAAATTTCACTTTCAAAATCGCCACAAATATATACCTGTGAATCCCATTGCTCTTGCCTGATATTGTTAAACCCTCCAAAACCAGCCATACCATTTCCTATAATAAGAGGAATTTTAGGGAATTGTTGCATCATGGTTTCTAACAACATTTGCTTAGCGGATGCAAGATCAAAGGCCTCTATCACTAAATCTGCATTTCCAAATAGTTTTACAATGTTTTGTTCATCCAGCTTTAGCGTATGCACGTCAAGTCTGATACCAGGGTCAATTCTTTTTATGTTTTCAGCAAGAGCGATTGCTTTAAATTGTCCAATCTGATCCCTGAAAAAATACTGACGGTTAAGATTTGATAATTCCACACGGTCAAAATCTACAAGAATCAAGGTTCCTATACCTATTCTTGCAAGGGCTACAGCAGCATTTGAGCCCAAACCACCACAACCTGCGATAGCTATACTAAACCTTTGCAAATGCATTCTGATTTCCTCTGAAGTCATGCCCTCAAGTAAATTTTGAAATGTAAAAATAAGCTTTCCATACTTACAGACAAAGGCGGACTTAAGAAAAATGCTGTCGCCTTAACATCTTTGCGTCAAGTTGCGATTAATACTATATATGTCTAAAATTTATAACGATTCTAAATATACATCTAATGACATATATGGCAATCACTTAATCAATCTTTGTCGAGTTGCATAACGTTGCATATTGCAGATTTTGAAGCATTTACAATCATAAAATGAATCATTTATACTAATTTTGTTAAAAATATAACAGATAATATTTAACACTTTCATTATGGAAATTGAAGCAATAAAGTCAAAGCACCAAACATTGAAAGAATGGTCCTATCAATGGACAGCGCTGGAAAAAGGTTATACGGACAAGGTTCTCCACATCAATCTTTCTGAAAATTGTTTTACAGAGAAAGACGTTCCTCCTTTCATTAAGGAAAAATTCATTGGTGGCAGAGGTTATGGCCTGAAGTATCTTTGGGATGCAACAAAACCTGATACTAAATGGAATGATCCTGAAAATGAAATAGTTATTTCTTCCGGACCTATCGGGGGTATCACACAATATTCAGGAACAGGAAAATCTATTTGTGTAGCCATCTCACCTCAAACTGATTCAGTAATGGATAGTAATGTAGGTGGCTTTTTTGGTCCATTTCTCAAATTTGCTGGTTTTGATGCTATTGAAATTCAAGGAAAAGCAGAAGAAGATGTGATTGTCTTTATTGATGGGGTAAATCATAAAATAGAAATACTCAAAGCTCCCGAGGAACCCATAGACAGCCATGTTTTGGCAGAAGTGCTTACTGAGATGTATGCCAACGATGAGAAAGATAAGAAAAATATTGCCGTTGTTTCTGCTGGTACAGCTGCTGACCATTCTTTGATTGGCATGCTTAACTTTAGTTTTTATGATCCTAAGCGTAAATTAGTTCGCCTAAAACAAGCCGGAAGAGGTGGAATTGGAACTGTTTTCAGAGATAAAAAAATTAAAGCATTAGTTGCCAAGATACCTGGTGTTAAAGGAAATCTGAATAACGTAGTAGATTTAAAAGCAATCATGGAACGCGGACAGCGTTTTAATCGTGAAATGCGTGAGTTAGATGACAAACAGGCTGAAATGCGCACCAAAGGCACAGCCCACCTCACCAATATCATGAATGACTATGATCTTTTGCCTGTCAACAATTTTAAATTTGGCAGTCACCCTGATGCCTATAAAATCCATAGTGAGGTTTGGAAGTCAAAGTTTACGCAAGGCATTCCGGACGGATGTTGGATTGGATGTAATATGGCCTGTGCAAAAGGCGTTGATAACTATCAACTTCGCACTGGTCCGTATGCTGGTGATAAGGTAATTGTTGACGGCCCGGAATATGAAACTACTTCTTCATTGGGATCCATTGCTGGAGTATTTAATCCGGATTTCACTATTGAAGCCAATTTCTATTGCGATACTTATGGCATTTGTACAATTACTTGGGGTACAATTCTGGGATTCGTTATGGAATGCTACGAAAATGGCATCCTCAACGAAGAACGTACAGGTGGATTAAAGCTTAATTTTGGAAATGCTGATGCCGCTATGGATTTACTCCATCAGCTGGCGAGAGGTGAAGGTTTTGGTAAAACTGCTGGCCTTGGAGTTCGCAAACTCAAGGAAATGTTCATTGCTAATGGCTGGGGCGATCCAAGATTTATCCAGGATATTGGTATGGAAAACAAAGGGCTTGAATATTCGCAGTATGTTTCAAAAGAGTCATTGGCGCAGCAAGGTGGTTATGCATTAACAAACAAAGGCCCTCAGCATGATGAAGCATGGCTTATTTTTATGGATATGGTAAATAATCAAATTCCAACTTTTGAAGATAAAGCCGAAGCCCTGCATTATTTCCCGATGTTCAGAACATGGTTTGGTTTGGTAGGTTTATGCAAACTTCCATGGAATGATGTGGAACCGGAAAACAATCATGAAACAGATGAGCCTGCCAAAGTTCCGGAGCATGTGGATAATTATGTAACTATATATAAGGCTGTTACAGGAAAAGACTTTGACAAGGAAGAAATGATCAGACAATCTGAACGTGTTTACAACTTTCAACGCATATTCAACTTGCGCCGCGGATACGGAACCAGAAAATTTGATGCACAGCCCTATCGTGCAGCAGGCCCAGTAACAATTGAAGAATATGAATCACGCGCCGAAAGGTATGACAAACAATTAAAAGAGATCATCGGATGGGATCCGGAAGGAAAATCTACCGAAGAAAAAATGGCAAAACACCGTGAATATCGTGAATCCCAATATGAAAAACTACTGGATGCTGTTTATAAGCGCCGTGGATGGACTAAAAATGGCGTTCCAAAGATCGAACATCTTAAATCCATTGGAATGGACCTGCCTGAGTTGATAGAACTGATTAAACCCTATCAGGAAAATTAACTGTAAATCAAAACCAAAAGAAAAAGGCTGGCTCCAACGAGTCAGCCTTTTCCATTTCAGAGATCTTACTTTGTAACTATCAATTTTCTTACAGTTGGACCATTCTGCAATAAATAAATGCCAGGACTGTAAGTCCTGAGATCCAGCTGAATCTTCTGCTCACCTTTCACTAATTCAAACTGGTCTATTAATTTACCATTCAAACTAAGAATTGACATATGCCCATTAATAGCTTCTTCCAAAAGAATTGAAGTTGTATTATCAGCCGGATTCGGATAAACAGAAAACGTTTTTCTTTCTATTTCAGAAGTGTTCTGTATGATCGAAAAATAGTCAAGGCCATCCTGCATCATTTTTACACGGTTAGCCTCTGTATCAACAAGAGCAGGATCGAAAAAGTAAGACAAGGTATTGTAATTATTTATTGTTAAAATAGCTGCAGAATAATCACTAAACACATAAGATTCGGGGCCCATATTGTAAACTGAAATGGCATTATTGGCAGGCACCACAGCATCAACATACCAAAGCGTCGAAAAAACCCAAAGCACCGGATCAAGATCTGTTACAAACTGATCGGGCATTAAATCTAATTGCGCAACTCCAAGCGAGCCATCATCAGCATAGGATTGAGCATGATACTCCCAAACACCCAAATAATCATACACAAATTCACCCATCTCAAAAACAAATGGTGTAGCAAACCTATCATATAAAAAGTCTGTTCCTATCACCCACATTGCTCCGCCATTTTGCAAATACAGTTTTATGTTCTCATTATCAGTATCATCGCCATTCCAAAAGTAATTTCCAACACCATCACTCGACATATACCAGATTACAATACTATAATTACTTAATTCCAGATAATTTGGTGAACGGCCTTCTAACTCTGCATCAAACACTTCGTAGGTATATCCGGTTTGATCTAAAGCAGCGAGCATTGTTGTGGTATTTTCATCATTAACTGCATTGTCATTCACAAACAAAATATTTACCTGTGCAAAAGTGTGGGAAGCAATCAATAATGCAATCAACACTAAATAGTAATTTATTTTCATACGATAGAGTTTTAGGTTTGTAATTAGTTTTTAGGTTATTTTGAGATTACAAAAATATAAAGTCTGTTAAGGAGTATCATTAACTATATCACAATTATTTTCAAAGCTTTCATTCTTTCCCCCAGATAGCATTTTAGATCTTTAAGAATTTATATAAAAAATAATCCCAATCATTGCAGTTTTCGGATTCATGCCGTACTTTAGCTCATTGATAATACTTTCAAATTTCAATCACCTATGACTGATCTATCAACCACCTATCTCGGACTGGAATTAAAGAGCCCAATAATTGCTGCAAGTTCCGGATTTACTGATTCTATTTCCAAATTAAAACACCTTGAGCAGCATGGTGTAGGAGCTGTAGTTCTTAAGTCGCTGTTTGAAGAGGAAATAACGCATGAGTACGATCATACTATTCGTGCAGAGGCTGAAAAAACAGGCAGAGAAGAGTTTCTTGATTATCTTGACGTAAGGATTCGGCAGGAAAACCTTGAAAAATACACAAGTCTAATAGCTCAGGCTAAGAAAGAATTAAGTATCCCTGTTATTGCCTCTGTAAATTGTAGGACCGCTTATGAATGGATCAGTTTTACAGCTGAAATAGAAAAAGCCGGCGCAGATGCGTTGGAGCTAAACGTTTTCGTAATGCCTTCCAACCTGGATAATAGCAGTGCAGATAATGAAAAGGTTTATTTTGAGATTATTAAACAAGTTAAAAAACAAGTAAAAATACCTGTAGCCCTTAAAATCAGTTATTACTTTTCAAATCTCGGAAAAATGATAAAAGATTTATCACATTCGGGAATTGAAGGATTGGTTTTATTTAACCGCTTTTTTAGTCCGGATTTTGATATGGAACGATTGGAGGTAACACCTTCGCATGTGTTGAGTCAGCCCGGTGAAATCAGTATGCCACTGCGATGGATTGCTTTGATGAAAGATCATGTTGGCTGCGATATTGCTGCATCAACAGGAGCAGCGGATGGACTATCAATAGCCAAATTACTGCTTGCAGGAGCAAATACCGTGCAGGTGGCAAGCGCACTTTATCGTCATGGGATTCCTTATATCGACGTAATGCACCATGAATTAACCAGCTGGATGGAAAGCCATGATTTTAGCAGGATTTCTGATTTTAGAGGTAAACTGAGTCAAAAAAAATCCAGCAAACCAGACCTTTTTGAACGGGTACAGTTTATGCGCTACTTCAGCGACAAAGAAAGCATGATATGAATCAGCAGGACGAAAACAAAATCAGGAAAGCCTTTAAAGCAAAAAACTGGAACGAAATAAAAACTCATGATTCATGGTCCGTATTCAAGATCATGTCTGAGTTTGTGGATGGCTATGAAAAGCTGGCCAGAATCGGGCCTTGTGTAGCTATTTTTGGTTCGGCAAGAACCAAACCAAATAACCACTATTATAAGCTCACTGAAGAAATTGCCTACCTCCTGACTAAAAAAGGATTTGGAATTATCACTGGTGGTGGCCCGGGAATAATGGAAGCCGGTAATAAGGGAGCCCACTTTGCAGGTGGCAAAAGTGTTGGAGTAAATATTGAACTCCCTTTCGAACAATATCCTAACCCTTTTATTGATCCGGATAAATTTCTTGAGTTCGACTATTTTTTCGTTCGTAAAGTAATGTTCATGCGTTATTCTCAAGGATATATTGTTTTGCCGGGAGGCTTTGGAACCATGGACGAACTTTTTGAAGCCATTACACTCATACAAACTCAAAAATTGGTTAAGTTTCCTATTGTTATGGTTGGAAAAGAATACTGGGAAGGGCTTATCGACTGGATCAAAACACGAATGCTGGAGGCAGAAAATATTCATGAGTCTGACCTTGAGATTTTTCAGTTAGTGGATACCGCTGAAGAAGCTGTTGCAATTATTGAAGCATTTTACAAGAAATATGCACTCAAACCAAACTTCTAAATGCAAATAACCGAAATCCCTATAAAGCTGATCAATATTGAAGATGATGGTTTTCATGTGATGCTAAAAGGGTTCATCAATGCCATTCCTGCCAATTTTTTGATCGACACAGGAGCATCGCGCACAGTTTTTGATCAAAATGGAATTATGAAGTTTGTAACTATGCCAAGTTTTGAAAATAACGAAAAGCTATCAACAGGACTAGGGACAAACGAAATGCCTTCGAAAGTGCTGGAAATAAATGAGCTGCAATTTGGAGAGCTTAAAATAAATAAATATCAGGCTGTATCCCTGGACCTCAGTCATGTACACTTTTCCTATCAAAATTTAGGACTGCCCTCAATTGATGGTGTTTTAGGAGGAGATTTGCTAAAAACTTATAAGGCAGTAATCAACTACAAAACAAGAAAAATAAAGTTCTATTATTGATCCTGTTGCCTTGAAGATTTGTTCTTGAAGTAAGTATATATTTCAATCTGTGATCTAACTGACTGCTCTCCTTTTTTAGCTGTTTTATAAGTATTTACATTTGAATGATTAACAAACCTGGCCTTGCAGTTATCTTTTAATTGTATCTGCAACATATCAAACAGCTCTTGCTGAAGCTTGGTATCTTTTATTGGTGTTGTAACTTCGAATCTGTGATCAAGGTTGCGAACCATCCAATCAGCAGATGAAATATAGTACAAAGGCTTTCCACCATTTGCAAATATATACACCCTGCTATGCTCAAGAAACCGATCAACTATACTGATAACATCTATATTTTCGCTTTTCCCCTTAATTCCTGGTACAAGCACACAAATACCCCTGCAGATAATTTGAATTTTTACCCCTGCTTTACTTGCCTGATAAAGCTTGGCGACCAGCTTTTCATCAACCAGACTGTTAAGTTTTAAAATTAGCCAGGCATCTTTGCCAGCCTTCTTATTGCGGATTTCAGCATTCAAAAGTTTAATAAAATGGTTGCGCATAGCGTAAGGCGAAACAATCAATTCACTGAAATCAGGTGGTGCATAGGGTGTTTCAAAAAGTTGAAACATCTGCCCTACCTCCAATCCTATCCTTTCGTTTGATGTAAACAAACTGTCATCAGCATAAACACGTGCAGTACTCTCGTTAAAATTACCTGTAGAAATATAGGAATAATAGACATTTTTCCCTTCCTCTTTCCTTCTGATTAACAGCAATTTGCTATGTACTTTTAACCCAGGTATTGTCTTTATCACTTTTACACCTTCGTCATGTAGTTTTTCTGACCATTGAATATTTGCTTTTTCATCAAAACGAGCCTGCAACTCCAGAAATACCGTAACAGACTTACCATTTCTGGCTGCATTTACAAGTGCATTGATAACCTTCGAATCTCTTGCAGCACGATATAAAGTCATTTTAATCGACCGTACCTTTGGGTCGATTGAAGCTTCGCGCAACAAATCAATTAAATGTGAAAATGTTTGATAAGGATAGTGCAACATAATATCCTTTTTCCTAATTACACTGAATATGCTTCTGTAAAGCGGCAAATCAGGGTGACGAAGTGGTGGTAGTTCAGCAGCCCAAAGAGATTTACTTCCAAGCTTTGGAAAATCAATAAAGTCTCTGAAATTATGATATTTCCATCCAGCAACAATAATATCATTCTTACTTACCTTAAACTTCTTTAACAACCTTGAAAGCAAAATCTCAGGCATTTCCTTGTCATAAATAAATCTTACCGGAGCGCCCTTTTTCCTTTGCTTAAGGCTTTCAGCCATAATCTCGATGAAGCTTTTCGACATGTCGTTGTCAATATCCAACTCAGCATCACGTGTAAACTTAACTGAATATGCTTCATAAATATCATAACCAAATGGCAAGAAGATCTCTCCAAGATTATAGCGAATTACATCATCAAGCAACATCACTTTTGTTTCTGTTTCACTACTTCCGGGCAGAACAAAAAATCTCGAAACCCTGCTGGTTGGCACTTTAACCAACGCATAATTATCATCCAGTTCCTTTGCAGAGTTTTTTAATATAAGACCGAGGTAAATGGCATTGTCTTTAAGATTATCAGGGTCTTTTAATCCGCTGAGCATAATAGGGAACAAATAGGGATGAACAGCATCTCTGAAGTATTTTACTACAGCAGCTCCTTCATCTTCAGAAAGGTTTTGACTATCAATAATATTTATCCCGTGATTTTTTAGTTCATTCGCAATTTCAAAATATGTTGCCATATAGGCTTTTTCCTGTTCTTCAATAATCAATCTGATCTGATTAAGAACTTTGGACGGGTCGTAGGCAAGATACTCAGGTTTATCTTTCTTCAATTTCCTTAATCTGCGCAGAGTAGCCACCCTCACACGAAAAAACTCATCTCTGTTGTTTGAATAAATACCAATGAACCTTAATCGCTCCAACAATGGATTGTTATTATCCATTGCCTCCTGTAACACCCTGGCATTAAAACGCAACCAACTTACTTCTCTGTTTATTAAATCATTCTTCATACTTTCTTTATTAATCAGACCAACTACAAAAACACAGGCTTACTGACCTTTGATAAGTTTAGGAAACACCACAAATTTTACATATGAAGAAGCTTCCCTTATTTTTTCCCACCTGTCAGTTTCAAACTCAATACAAACAACTCCGGATGTTGGTAACCAATCAATTGGTGGCTTAAGCCAGTTATTAACAAAATTTGTTAGTGTGGGATTGTGTCCAACAAGCATTAGCGACTGTATTTCATCGTTTAAATCTAAAAACTGATCAAAAAGCAATTCATTATCAGCATGATACAAACTAGGATCAAGTTTTATATCCTCCGGATTGTATCCAATACCACGGGCAATGTAATCAGCCGTTTCACGTGCCCGCAAGGCCGAACTACTTATTACTAAATCGAGTCGTACCTGTTGTTTTAACAAATAATCAATAATCCGCTTTGTTCTCTTTTTCCCTTTTTCCAATAAGGGTCTGTCAAAATCAGGCAAGGCAGGAAATTCCCAGGATGATTTAGCGTGTCTTACGATATAAAGTGTTTTCATCTGATTTTTAGTTAAAAGCATGAATTATTATATATCATTCTCATTTTCATTTTTTTGACTGAGAAATACCAAAAATGAAGAATAAAATTGCTTAAAAATATATAACTACTTCGTTTTCTGAACGCTATTGAGATTAAATAATTGTAAATACTTCGCAGAGCCCTTGATCATTGTCCAGCAATTTGGTACATCAATTCATAAGTAAGCCTGATCAACAGCTGTGCTGACCAGGCTTAATTAATAAAAACAATTAGCTACCAAGCAAAAAGTGGAAACTGTTCCATCATTTTATTCACTTTTGCTCTTACACCTGCAATAATCTGTTCATCCTCAATATTACTGATCACTTCATCAATAAGATCTACAATTGGAGCCATATGCTCTTCTTTTAATCCCCTGGTTGTGATAGCAGGCGTACCTACGCGTAAACCGGAAGTTTGGAAAGGTGAACGGCTATCAAAAGGAACCATATTTTTATTAATCGTGATATCTGCCTTAACAAGTGTGTTTTCGACAAGTTTACCAGTTATTTCAGGAAATTTAGAACGCAAATCAATTAACATCAAATGATTGTCTGTGCCACCCGAAATCACATGATAACCTTTATCTATAAAGGCTTGCGCCATCACTTCAGCATTTTTCTTAACCTGCAGTATATATTGAAAATATTCATCTGTGAGTGCTTCACCAAAAGCAACGGCCTTGCTAGCAATTACATGCTCAAGCGGACCACCTTGGATACCAGGAAATACGGCTGAATTCAAAAGGGCAGACATCATCTTAACCTCACCTTTTGGTGTTTTCAAACCCCATGGATTTTCAAAGTCCTGCCCCATCAGAATCAACCCACCACGAGGACCTCGCAAGGTTTTATGTGTTGTTGTTGTAACAATATGACAATGCTCTATAGGATCGTTTAGCAAACCACGTGCAATAAGACCGGAAGGGTGAGAAATATCAGCCATCAAGATAGCGTCTACCTTGTCAGCTATATCGCGCATTCTTTCATAGTCCCAGTCACGCGAATAAGCTGAAGCTCCGGCAATAATCAACTTGGGTTTATGTTCAAGTGCAAGCGCTTCCATTTTGTCGTAGTTCAACAATCCGGTTTCCTCATCCAGCCCATAAGAAACAGCATTGTAAAGGATTCCGGATGAATTTACCGGTGAACCATGCGAAAGATGGCCTCCATGAGACAAGTCAAGTCCCATGAATGTATCACCAGGTTTTAAGCAAGCCAAAAATACAGCCATATTAGCCTGCGCTCCTGAGTGTGGCTGTACATTTGCATAATCGGCATCAAAAAGTTCACAAGCACGATCAATAGCCAATTGCTCAGTTTGATCAACAACCTGACAACCACCATAGTAACGTTTACCAGGATAGCCTTCTGCATATTTATTTGTAAGCACTGAACCCATGGCTTCAAGAACCTGGTCACTCACAAAGTTTTCGCTGGCAATCAATTCGATACCATGCATTTGGCGTTCTTTTTCCTGTTGAATCAATCCAAAAACTTTCTCATCTCTTTGCATATCTGTTTTCTTTAAAATTCGCGTCGTAAAACCTGTTGAAATTTTATCTTATTGAATAACAAATTAATACGACTAAAATATACTATTTTTTTCCTGAAACAAAGTTAAACAATTATTCCTTATTACTAAAGCGAGAAGACCTTCTAAATACTTAGTATTCTGAAACTTTAATATAAAAATCACTTTCTGCTTTGCTAACACAGACGGTACAATGTTCCTCAAAATAACTATGTAAATTCTACATGAATTTTTTGGCTGGATTTGACAAACACCGTTCAATTTCATTACATTAGCACGCCATATATAAGGTTTACCTATTGACAAAGTATATCTAAAACAACCAATTTACAGGGAAAAAGCATGAAATTTTTCAAAACTTTTAGTATTTCCGCGAGACTTTTAGACCACCTGATTCAGGCAGTTTTCATTTTTGCGAGTGTCATTCTCGCATTTTGGTTAAGCGAGTTTCAATCAGACAGAAAAAACCAAAACTCTCTGGAAACATCTATGGAACAAATTGCAGCAGAAATGAGCTATAATCATAGTCGTATCGAATCAGTTTTTGCTTATCACTTATATATGAGAAAAAAAATTGACAGCTTAAAGCAACTGGAAGGTTTGAATATTGAAAGAATGCACGCTTACAATATTGATGGCTGGCAAGGCGTGCAGATGCCTTTGTTGAGATCAACAGCTTATCAAACCTTTCTAAATTCAGGCATGATAGAACATGCTCCGCTTGATCTGGTTAAAGCATTAGCTGATATTTACAATACGCAAAGTGTCATTGAAAGACTTGATAATTCTTTTTTTGACCTTGCAATAAGTGAGATTAACTTAACCACACTTGACCGCATTAACCATCTTTCGAACCTTTATGTTGAGATTTTGCCTGATGTAATTGGTATATATCAGAAATACGGCAGAGAATGGTTGGGAGATAAAGGCTATGATCAACACATTCTTGACAAGGAATTGCTAATGATAATAAAAAGAAGAAATTCAAAATAACTTAATAGTTTTAATCATGAAAAAGAGTTTTATTGCAGTTCTACTGGCGACAATATGGATTAGTGTTTCTGAGTTTTTCAGAAATGAATTTCTTTTTAAGCATTATTGGACAAGTCATTTTGACTCACTTGGCCTGAGTTTCCCTGATGCACCATTAAATGGAGCAATGTGGGGAATTTGGTCTTTAATGTTCGCAATATTCCTATTGCAATTAACAAGATAATTTAAACTACTCCAATCGCTGTGGATTGGATGGCTTGCTGGCTTTATTTTAATGTGGATCACTGTTGGCAATTTAGGAGTGTTGCCCTTTCAGTTGTTATGGTTTGCCGTACCTTTAAGTATATTGGAAGTCGGAATTGCTGTTTTAATCATTAATAAAATCACGAAATCAAATACGTAGTGTTAAAATGGCAATAATTACCAGCAGAGCTACAGAAGCTGCCCAAATTCATATCAATCAGGATACTTGCACAGGATGTGGCTTATGTGTGCAAGTATGCAAGGATTTTAGCTTGGAAATAGTTAACGGCAAGGTTAGCCAATCAACTACTCCTGTTTTTGGTTGCATCGGTTGTGGTCATTGTATGGCAATATGTCCGGAAAATGCAATTACAATTACCGGAAGGGATATCAGCCCAAAGGATATTTTAGAAACGACTTCCGAAGAAACTATTTGTTACGAAGCCTTATTAAAAATGTTTCAAAAGCGAAGAAGTATACGTGAGTTTAAAGACAAGGACATCCCCACTGAAGTATTGGATAAAATTGTAGAAGCAGCATCTACTGCCCCTATGGGCTTACCACCAAGCGATGTGAATTTATTGGTGTTTCAATCGAAAACACAATTAAACAATTTCGCAGCTGACTTTGCAAATTACCTTAAAAGCATGAAATGGATTGTTTCTAACGTGTTTCTATGTATCATGAGGCCTTTTTGGGGTAAAACAAATCATGATTTATTCAAAGGTTTTGTGAAGCCATTGATACATACATTCACAACAAGAAACATCCACGATTTCAACCCTATTACTTACAATGCTCCTGCTGCCATATATTTTTATGCTTCTCCATGGGCCGATCCTGCTGATCCAATTGTTGCAGCCACTACAGCTATGTATGCGGCAGAAGCTTTAGGACTTGGAAGCTGCATGATTGGCTCTATTCATCCGCTCATTCAAAATGGCAGCAAAGCAGCTTCCTTTCGAAAAAGGCATGGAATCAGATATAAGAGTCGCGAAGGTGTTTTTTTGTTGATAGGTTACCCTGCTGTTAAGTACCGAAAAATTATTCAAAGAAGATTTTCATCCGTTGAATTCAAAACAAATAATAATTAAAACTTAGCTGATTATGACATCATTTACACCTGTAAAACCTCAAAACCGGATCGCACTAATCGATATTCTGCGCGGTTTTGCCTTGTTTGGTATACTCATGGTAAATATGCCATTAATGTATAACCCAATCTCCAGGATAATGCTTGGAGCAAAAACAGACCTTTCATCTTTAGACCTTGTTTTTGAATATTTTATCCGCTTCTTTTTTGAAGGAAAATTTTATGTGCTTTTTTCTATGCTGTTTGGTTATGGCTTTTACTTATTCCTCCAAAAGAAAAATGAAACGCATGGCCGTATTCTTCTGCTTTATACCAGACGCCTGTTTTTTCTGCTTCTGTTTGGCATATTGCATGTCGTATTATTGTGGGCGGGCGACATTTTAGTTTTTTATGCCTTATTTGGATTTGTCTTAATGCTTTTCAGAAACTCAAGCACAAAAAAACTATTCCGATGGGCCATTGTGTTTATTGCAATTCCCAGCTTTTTGTCGCTCATTTTCTATGGTTTCTATTTAATGGCGCTTCAAATCCCTGAAGCCAAGGCAGGTATGGAAGAAGGAATACAAAGCCAAATGAGTCAAATATCAGCTCTTTACAAGCAAGCTGCCACTATCTATTCAGAAGGGAACTTTGCAGAAATGAGATCAATGCGTATACAGGAATATCTTATACTATTGCCCGGAGTGTTTTTCTTTTATCCGGTTGTACTTGGCATGTTTCTAATTGGTATGCGTGCAGCAAAAATGAATTTGATTGCAAACTATCAGAATCACATCGCCTATTTCAGACGATTATTCAGAAACAGTTTAATAGTAGCCATTCCTGCCAATATAATTCTTGTTTATGCCTATCAAAACAGTGTTTCAAGTATTCCTTCACTTCTATCTGTCACCACTACCTTAATGTCAGCAATAGGAGGTATTTCAATGAGCCTGGTATATATTTCAGGGATCGTAATCCTATATAACAAACACAATGAAAAACTTGGCAAATGGTTTGCTCCGGTTGGAAGGATGGCATTAACAAATTACTTAATGCAGTCTGTTATAACCTCATTTCAATTCTTAAATTATGGTCTGGGTTGGTATGGAATGCCAACGCTATGGCAAGGCATTCTGTTAACGATACTAATTTATCTAATACAGTTATATTGGAGCAGATGGTGGCTCTCCAACTATTTATACGGACCTTTTGAGTGGCTATGGCGCAGCCTTACTTATCTCAAACTTCAGCCCTTTAGAAGACGATAAACCTAAAAGAAAAAGTCTCTGAAAATCATTTCAGAGACTTTGTACTCCCAAGGGGATTTGAACCCCTGTTACCAGGATGAAAACCTGGCGTCCTGACCGGGCTAGACGATGGGAGCCTTTGTTTTCGATTGTGGGTGCAAAAATACTACAATTTTATTTCCGTCCAAGTATTTTTTTAAAAAAAATTATTTCAATTCCGGTTCTTCCTTATCTGCCTGAAATTGAAAGCCTAAGCGTTTTCCTGTTTTCATAGAAATCGCATCGAGGGTGTTTTTCATTTCATTAACAGTGACCATTTTAACAGTTTCATAAGGAGGAGTAAGTAAGTCAAAGTTAATGGTATAGGTGATTGCAGCTTCAATTAGTTTGGCAGCCGAATCCCTGTTTATTTCATTTTTGCTAAAATTATTTAATAATAAGCCCAGTTCACGTTTACCCTCAATAAAATAATGATTCTCCTTATTAATAAAAACACGTCCAATCAAATAGCCGATATCATTAAAACGGTTATATTTAAAAGAGTCAGAAAGAAAATTGTAAATACTGATGATCCCACAATAAGATCTCTCTCTGTCTTCACGAATATAAGGTGAACGCATTATCTCATGGTCACGGTTAAACTCGAAAACATTTGTATGCATCAGGAACAATAATATATCGCCCCCAAACTTCAATTCAATTTCAAAATCACCCCGGTACCGGTTTTCGAAAGCGATATTACGGTGGGTTTTCATCTCTTCAAACTTAACGAGGTAGTCTTTTGTAAGTTCTTCAATTACAGACTTAAAAAGACGTAAAGCTGAAAAAGTATTAGCATAGATATCCTGTTTCAATGTAGATTTGTGAATCAGTGATTGAAACAAAGCATCCCGTGTGTTTTCGGTTTCCATAAATGTTTATTCAAAAGTAAATGACAACTGAAAAATTTTGTTCCTGAGGCTTTCCACGCTGGAACTATAAATGTATTCGTCACCCTCAATAATATTTCCAAGACCATAGCTCATTTTCAATTCGATACCAAACTTAAAGAAGTTGGTATAAAAATCAAAGCCAGTACCAATTTCGAGGGCAATACTATTACGGTTTGTTCGTATTCCCTCAATTATTGTAGTTGTTCCCCCGCCAGGCAATGCAATGTCCCGCTCATTCTTCTTTTGGGAAGCCAGGTCGATTCTATAGTTCACCCCACCAATCAAATAAGCAGCAGCATTATTTAATCGTTTTGACCGATATTTAATATGCAAAGGAAATTCAACAAAAGTAGAGGCATTGCTCTTTCTGAAAGCGAAGGTATTTTCATTGCCGTCTTTGTATTCCTTTACAACATAATCCATATGTCGCTCACCAAAACTTAAAGAAGGGATAAAACGTAAGTCGAAATGATTTGCCAGTCTCAAATTACCAACAATACCAATAGTAAAACCAGGAGTTGGAGCTGGTGTCATATTTACCAGTTTCACAGAATCACCTGAAGGTTGCTCTGGCCAAAAGCTGGCATCATAATTAACTAATTGAAAATCTTCACTTAGCTTAAGTGAATAATGCATTTCATTGGCTGCCAAAATAAAACCAAAATGATAAGGCTCAAGGTCGTATTTTGGAAGGTTCATCACTTTTCTTCTTTGAGCTGACACATCAAGGGAGGCAAGTAAAAAAAGAAACCCTAAAAACAGAAACGATTTATTTTTCAAAAGTTCAAAATTTTTTGAATTATTCCTCAAACGTCAATTTTTTCTGATTATTACTAAGAATTAATCATCCTTTAATTAACAAGGCGCAAAAATAGGAATTTAAACCCTATGCAAGTTGATTTAAGCTTTGTAAGCCGAATAAATTGTAGCTATTCCGAAAGTAAGTCGTTTCTCTGAACTATTCGTATAACCAACAGCTTCCAGATGGTCGATAAATTTTTGTCCATCAGGAAATTGACCTACAGATTCAGGTAAATAGGTATACGCTCCTTTATCTTTCGAAATCATCCTTCCAAGCAAAGGTAAAATATATCTGAAATAGAAGTTATACAGCTGCTTTACGGGAAATTTTCTTGGTCTTGAGAATTCCAAAACAGCAAGCATACCACCTGGCCGAAGCACACGAAACATCTCGGCAAGCCCTTTGTCAAGTGTTTCAAAATTCCTGACACCAAAAGCAACCATGACCGCATCAAAACTATGATCCTCAAAAGGAAGATTCTCCGAATCAGCTTGTTTTAGTATAACTTGTTCCTCTAACTTAAGCTTTTTTAGCTTCTCACGACCAATTTCAAGCATACCATTGGAAATATCAACACCAATGATTGCGTTCTTGTTTTTCTTAGCAAGTGCAATTGCCAGATCTGCTGTTCCTGTAGCAACATCCAGCGTGTTTTGTGGTTGATGCTTTTCAATCATTTTTACCATCGTTCTGCGCCAGCCTTTGTCAATCCCAGCTGATAAAAAATGATTCAAAAAATCATATTTGTGGGCAATGTTATCAAACATTACACGCACTTGTTCCTTTTTTCCGGTATTATCTGTCATTTGCTTGTCTTAACGTACAAGTAATCTTAACACTTCGTTATGCAATTTGTTTTTGTCGATTGGAACAACACCAATTTCCTCACAAACCAAACCACCAGCAAGATTGGCTACCGCAGCAATGTTTTGAGCATCCTGACCTAATGCCAGGCACAAAGTTGCAACACTGATAACAGTATCTCCGGCGCCGGATACATCAGCAATATTCCTCAAATGTGCCGAAATATGAATCTCAGATTTATCTTTTGCATCCTTTTCCCTAATTAGCACACCTTTTTCGGATAAGGTTACCATAACATATTTCAGCATCATTTTGCGCTGCAAAACCCCCACCTCTCTGAACAAACCATCTATATCATGAGCCGACAATGACAAACCCAAACCTTCCCTGATTTCTTTGAGGTTTGGTTTAAATAGTGTAGCACCTTTGTAAACACTAAAATTCTTTTTCTTGGGATCAACCGTAACGGGAATACTTTTTTCAGCAGCCAATGAGATAATACTCTGAATAGTGTTTTCGGTTAATACACCCTTATTGTAATCCTGCAACACAATAGCATCAAAATGTTCTGAATTTATCAAATTCCGGAACCGATTCAATAAAGCTGTAGTTTCTTTATCATCCAAATCAGTAGTCAATTCTTCATCCACTCTCAGCATTTGCACATTATTACCTATCACTCTGAATTTGGTTGTTGTAATTCTTGTTTCACTTCTAACCAAACCATTTGTAGGCATATGATGTTTTATGAGCAAATTTTCAAAAATATCAGCCCGTTCATCATTTCCAACAACTGAACAAATAACAGCTTCTGAGCCAAGTGATTTAATATTAAGTGCTACATTGGCTGCTCCTCCCAGTCGTTCAGCACGCTCCTTAACGGCAACAACCGGAACAGGAGCCTCTGGAGAAATCCGGTCAACAGTACCAAACAGATAACTGTCAATCATCACATCCCCTACTATTAAAACCCTAAGCTTATTAAAATCAGCAAAAAGCCGGGAAACACTCTCAGTAGTCAGCATATTTTGATTTTTGATGTAAAAGTAAGGCTATTAAAAATATTCAATCAACCTAACTTTTTAAGCGCTACTTCAATCCTGTCGCAAGCTGTTTCTATTTGACTTTCGGAAGCTGCAAAGCTAAAACGAATACAATTTTCGCAACCAAAAGCATCGCCGCTAACAAGTGCAACATGTGCTTCGGCCAACAGATATAGCGCCAGGGATTTACTATCAGTTATTTCATACTCTCCAAAAGATTTTCCAAAATAAGCACTTATATCCGGAAATAAATAAAATGCACCTTTTGGCTTGTTTGGGATTACACCAGGAATTTCAGCAAGTCTTTTAAAAAGTAACTCTCCCCTACTTTTAAAGCGGTCAATCATCTGTATAACCTCTTTTGATTGCCTGGGATCAGTTTTAAAAGCTGCAACAGCAGCCTCCTGCGAAATAGAAGATGTGCCGGAAGTATATTGTCCCTGAATCGTATTACAAGCATTTGCAATATCCTGATGCGCAGCCATAAAACCCAAGCGCCAACCCGTCATAGCGAACCCTTTGGAAAGCCCATTGATGAGGATCACCTGATCTTTTATGCTGCTAAACGAAGCTATACTGCTATGCGCTCCTTCAAAACGAATATACTCATAGATTTCGTCAGAAATAACAAATATATTTGGATAGTTTTCCAGTAAATCTGCAAATGCTTTTAATTCATCTTTAGTATATACTGATCCGCTCGGATTGCATGGACTACTATAAATAACAGCTTTTGTTTTTGAGGAAATAGCATTTTCCAGCTGTGCTGCAGTAATTTTAAAATCTGTTTCAATCGTACTGGGAATAAAAACAGGTACACCTTCGGCCATTTTTACCATTTCGGGATAGGAAACCCAAAAAGGTGCAGGTATAATTACTTCATCACCAGGATTTAATATACTAAAGAAAGCATTCATAATTGACTGCTTTGCGCCAGTAGAAACGATAATTTGACTAGGACTATATTCCAGACCATTGTCACGTTTCAATTTTTCAGCAATAGCATTTCTTAACTTGTTGGTTCCAGGTACAGGTGGATAATGTGTAATATTATCTTTAATCGCTTGTATTCCAGCGTTTTTAACAAATTCAGGTGTATCAAAATCTGGCTCCCCAATGCTTAGTGTGATTACATCTATACCTTGCTCTTTCAATTCTCTGCTCTTACGGGTCATCTCGAGCGTAGCCGATTCACTAAGAGCATTTACACGCTTAGATAACAAATGATGATAGCTTGACATTTCCTTGCTTTTTATTAAGAAAACAGCAAAGGTAAACAATTTGTTGTTAGACATTTCACAAGAGATACCATCCTTAATACAAAATTTTCATAAAGTAAAAGATCCAAAATTTGCTAATTTCGCTTTCAAATTTTTATCACTAATACAAGTGTTATTATGTCTATTTCAATCCCATTTATCATCATTTTTTTTGTAATCTTTCTTTTACTGCTATTGAGCTTGATCTACCTTATAATTATTTCAAGAAAAATTGAAGTAAAATCACCCCCAAATAATGATAGTCTTATTGAAAATCAAGCAAAAACATTTCAATTAAAACTAATTCATAAAGAAAAACAGCTAAGCCGGAAGGCTTTAATGCCTTTAAAAATTCAAGCTATGGAACGCTTAATTCTTTACCTGGAGAGAATTCAACCACAAAGTCTCGTAAAAAGAAACCTTGAAAATGCAGGTAGTTTAAGAAGTTTTCATTTGTCTTTATTGCAAAACATCAGAGAAGAATTTGAGCACAATTTAGCACAACAATTATACGTTTCCGAGAATACCTGGCAATTAATTAGTGCAGCCAAAGAAGAATTGACAAAACAGATTAATATCTCTGTTTCAAATTTACCCGAAAATTCAGGTGCCGAGCAACTTGCAGGGGTTCTACTTACACTGGATATAGCCATTATTCAAAAAGCCATACAAGAATTGAAGGCTGAATTTCGAAACCTGTAAAAAGTAAAGAGGCTGCCCAATACAGGACAGCCTCTGATAGTTGATATAGTGGCGCTAACCTATCTGCTTATTACAATTTTTTTGGTTAGCGGGGAGTTATTAACAGTTAATCTCATTAAATAAATTCCCTCAGTTAGATCACTCACATTGATTTCCTGATTATTGAAACCTGACATCTGTCGACCCAGGTAGTTTTCGTAAACTTTGGCTCCTACAAGGTTGTAAATTTCTACATTAACCTCACCTGCATTCCTGATCTCGTAGTTAAGATTGATCTGGTCTTGAGCAGGGTTTGGATAGAAATTAAATGCTGATATTTCCTCAAACTCATTTGTGCTTGTAAATACTGGCAATTCAACAAGTTCTCCACCATCAACAGTGGCAACAAACAAGCCAAACTCAGCTCCATTGCTATTGTTATCTGGTGTAAGGAAGCCTGAAGCTACAACTGTTATTGCCTGACCTTCCAAACCTAAGGTAGCCAAGGGAGCTGCATAGGCAACTACTGTTGTAGTACCTGTCTCATCTCTTACTTCCAATACAAAGTCAAGGGTAGGGAGCTCAAGGTATCCGGCAAATTCTCCGTAGCCAAAGCTGAACAGTTCATCATTTACTACTGCTGTTTCCCATACGCTTACTGTGGGTGCATCGGTTGATCCGTGGAATACCAATACATCGGTTTCGTCCATATTCATTGATTCCTCACGGCCCATATCGTATACATAGATATCAAATGGTGTGGCTGGATCGTAGCCGCTGGGGCTTACTATTCCGTTGGCTACCAAAACATAGGTCTCACCATCTGCCAGGGTGTAGTTTTGTGACCAAATGGGGTTTTCTGCACTGGTGCTCTCTGGTCCCTGGATGGAAATGGTGAACTCTTCTCCGGCTGGGGCATCAATAAAGGGTGATGCAGTACGGAAGGCAAAGTTGTCAAGCAACAAGGCATCGTTCAACCATACATCTACTACTGCTGCAGCGGCATCAGCTGAATTGTGAATTACCTGTACACGAGCTGTTGGAGTATGGGTTGGCAAGGCAATCAGTTCGCCACCATCAGCTAAAACTACATAGAGTCCAAATGCTTCACCATTACTATTGTTATCTGGATTCAAAAATCCTGAGGCCATTACTGAGATGGCTTGTCCTTCTAAACCTAAAGTAGCTAAAGGTGCATCATAAGCTGCTACTGTTGTAGTACCTGTCTCGTCTCTTACTTCCAATACAAAGTCAAGGGTAGGGAGCTCAAGGTATCCGGCAAATTCTCCGTAGCCAAAGCTGAACAGTTCATCATTTACTACTGCTGTTTCCCATACGCTTACTGTGGGTGCATCGGTTGATCCGTGGAATACCAATACATCGGTTTCGTCCATATTCATTGATTCCTCACGGCCCATATCGTATACATAGATATCAAATGGTGTGGCTGGATCGTAGCCGCTGGGGCTTACTATTCCGTTGGCTACCAATACATAGGTCTCGCCATCTGCCAAAGTGTAGTTTTGTGACCAAATGGGGTTTTCTGAACTGGTGCTCTCTGGTCCCTGGATGGAAATGGTGAACTCTTCTCCGGCTGGGGCATCAATAAAGGGTGATGCAGTGCGGAAGGCAAAGTTGTCAAGCAACAAGGCATCGTTCAACCATACATCTACTACTGCTGCAGCAGCATCGGCTGAATTATGAATTACCTGTACACGGGCCTGAGAAAATATGGCAGAACTTATTGTCAATAAAACTGCCAGTAATGTAAATCTTAAGCTTTTCATAGTTTAATTGTTTTTTGAATTAGTTAAAATGAGTTGTACTGTTTAGACATCTTTTGTTTAACATACCCTACGTTTCGATAAACATTTTTTTGAATAAACAGTGAGGTATGTTATTGAGGCAATTAAACAAAATGAAAAACGTTTTTGTTCAATGTTTTTAAGATTTCATTAAACAAAAACGTTTAAAATTATTATTTCCTGAAGAAGCTTAGCCTCTGAAACGCTAGGCGGGCTGGTATTCTTTAAGGTTTTCCATTAATTTTTTACGGCTATAAAAAATTCTACTTTTCACAGTTCCGATAGTAAGATTGAGTTCGTCTGCAATTTCTTTGTATTTATACCCCTCGTTATACATATCGAAGGCTCTACGGAAATCTTTGTCCAACTCATCTATTCCCTTCTGAAGTTCTTTGGCAGCCAGAATAGAGTCAGGATTACTTTCTCTTTGATCAGTACCTGTATTAAGGAAGTATAGATTATCTGTTTGATCTATAATTGTTCTGGCCTTTTTGTTACGCCTGTAATTATTAATAAAAATATTCTTCATGATAGTGTAAACCCAGGCTTTAAAATTATTTTGGTTTACATATTTTTCACGATAAACTAAAGCCTTGAGAAAAGTTTCCTGAAGCAAGTCTTTCGCATCATCCTCGTTTCCGGTTAACTGTCTGGCAAATACTTCTAGATATTTTTGTAATCCTGCTAACTGATAGTTGAATTCTATTGATGTCATGATGTTTAGGTTTTATGTTTAATTTTCTTGTTGCAAAGTTAAACAAAACAAAACACTTGTCAAGAATTATTCTAAATAAAATCAAAAATAATATGTATCTACTTGATTTTATTAGTTTTACAGTATGTTAATTTTCGTTAACGACATATATTAAAACAAAAAAACCACCGAAAATGGTGGTTAAATCGTTGTAAAATCGCACGAAAATGTTCAACAATGCGATAAATGCTTAAACAAACCTATACCTGCTGCGTCTTTATAAACTGTTTGAATTCATTTGCCGAACCAATAAGCTTGATGTAATCAGGTAAATCAGATTTGATACCAGTGGTTTGCATTCCACTAATCAGAATATGTTGCTTAGGGAAATTATTTACTAATTCTTTCAGATAATTTTCAATTTCTTCTTTCGAAATGGCTGCTACAAAATAAACAGCTAGCATATCAGGTTCAACAGTATGTCCAACTGATAACAAATCATTAAAAGGTACATTTTGTCCAAGGTAATACACCTTAACACCATGCTTTTTTGCTATATAATAATATGTAAGCAAACCTATTTCATGCAGCTCCCACTCCGGAAGAAACATGATAATCTTTCTTGCACCAGGATTAGTAACAGCAGGCAAACTGTCAATAGCAACGCAAAGTTTCATTCGGATCAGATTCGAAATGAAATGCTCCTGAGCAGGATTAATGGTTCCTGTTTGCCAAAGCAGACCAATTTTTTCAAAGAAGGGGTAAACAACGTAATATAGTGTTTCTTCAAAACCAATCTTTATGATTGATTGATTTAGGATTTTTTCAAAACGATCCTCGTTAAGTTCAATCATTGACACTACAAGGCTTTCAATTTGGCTCAGATAATCAGACTCAGGCCTTACGACCTCCATAATTTTCTGATTTATTTGCTGAGCCGATAATTCAGCTATCCGGGAAATTTTATAGCCATGACGGTTTAGAATTGAAACATTCAGTAACTTTTTTAGGTCATCATCATTGTACCATCTGATATTTGAGTCCGTTCTGCTTGGATCAACAATACCATAGCGTTTTTCCCAGATACGAATCGTGTGGGCCTTGATGCCAGTAAGTCGTTCTAAATCTTTAATTGAATAAGTTGACATAGTTTATTTAGTAATTTCACCTATCAATAAACAACACAGTATCCGAATTGTTTACAATTAATTAACAAATCAAACAAACTATTCGTAAACAAGTTTCTTAAAAGCATTATTTTCGTGCAAAATTAATTAGTTGGAACAACCAAAAAAAATAAAGTTATCCATAGTAGGCGCGGGAAATGTCGCTTTTAACCTTTCGCGTATTTTTACAGAGAAGGGAATTAAACCATTTCAGGTATTAGCCAGAAATGTCAAACACCATAATGATTTTAAGCCTTTCGCAACTAAAATTATTACAAGCGCTGAAGAGTTGGAGGATTGTGAAGTTCTTATTCTGGCAATAAATGACGATGAAGTTACTCAATTTGCCTCCGGCTTAACGCTAAAGGATACACTAATCGTGCATACATCCGGCACTTTAGATGGAGATGCTGCTAAATCGAAAAACAATATCTATGGCGTTTTTTATCCGCTGCAAACATTTAGTAAAACACATACACCTGACTTTTCAGAGATTCCGATTTTTATTCAGGCGTCAGATAATCAATCATTACTTTTTTTGAAACAACTTGCGAAGATGATTTCAAAGGAGGTACATCTATCTGATGACAGAACCAGAAACTTATTGCATGTTTCAGCAGTATTTGTTTCTAATTTTAGTCATGCATTATACGCAATTGCAGAAGATTTTTTGGTTAAAGAATCTTTATCGTTCAAATATTTACATCCATTAATCAAAGAGACTGCAATTAAAGCAACTTCCACCAACCTTACACACAGTTTGACAGGACCGGCAAAAAGAAATGATCAAAAAACCATTAAAAAACACCTGGAATTACTTCTTAACCATCCTGAAGAAAAAATTATATATGAGCAGCTTACTGCTTTCATCCTAAATAAATATCATCCAAAAAAATGAGTAATTACAAAGCACTTCTTTCCAGAATTACGACTTTTATATTTGATTATGATGGCGTTATGACAAACGGAACTATCATTTTGAACAATGACGGAGAACCCTATCGCTCAGCCAATGTTAAGGATGGCTATGCCCTGCAACTTGTTCAAAAACTAGGCTATAAAGTAGTGGTAATATCTGGAGGCTTCTCCCCTTCAATGCATAAAAGATTTGCGTCACTAAAAATCGAGGATGTATTTTTGGGAGTTGCAGATAAATTAAGTGTATTACAGGAATACATAAAAAATAAAGATATCGCTGCAGAAGAAATTGTGTATATGGGTGATGATATACCAGATTATCAAGCAATGAAAAAGGTAGGAGTTCCTGTTTGTCCGGCAGATGCTGTTGAAGAAATTAAAAGAATCAGTCTTTATATCAGCCATAAAAAAGGAGGCGAAGGTTGCGTAAGAGATATTATTGAGCAGGTATTAAAGGTTCAGGGTAAATGGATGACTGACATTGCCCATCATTGGTAATTATGAAAAAGGTACTTCATTGGTTAAGTTTGGTTCGCAGCATTAATCTGCTCATGATGATGCTCATTATCTGGTTAGTGAATCAATGGCTTGTGGCACCTTTTATTTCTGCTGCCGGCATTGAAACAAGTTTTGATGTGTTAACTTATATCCTGCTAAACATTTCAGTTTTAGCCACAGCAGCTGCAGGAAATATAATTAATGATATTTCCGATGTTGAGACCGACAGAATAAACCGACCCAAAAAGCTGATAATAAATGTATCTATATCAGAAAACCAAGCGCAAAGGGTTTATTGGTTTATGCTTATCATTAGTATAATAAGCGCTTTATTATTAAGTATTTACAAGGAATCAATCTACTTTTTACTGATCACTGCTACCTTTAACGGGCTGCTTTGGTTTTATGCTAAACGTTACAAGCAACAGTTTCTGGTCGGAAATCTTGTAATTGCCTTTTTAAGTGCAGGCCTTATATTCTATGTGTGGCTGTTTGATCTTTTGGTTATTATTAAAGACCCAATTACTAATGCAAGGATGGAGCCACTTTTGGGAATGATGGCACAAGTGATTTTCATTTATGCTGCTTTTGCATTCTTATCGAGCCTGATAAGAGAGGTAATAAAAGATATGGAAGATATGAAGGGAGATTTTAAAACCGGAAGCAGAACCTTAGCCATTGTTATTGGAGAAAGCCATACTACAAGAATCGTACAGGTTTTAATGCTACTACTTCTCGCCTTGTTGGTGTGGTGGCAAATTATTTTATTCAAAAACGCTGCTTTGGCAGCTTTTGGTTTTCTTTTCTTAACAGATAGTCTTCTGCTAATTACAGCCCTACAACTAAACAATCAAACAGACGTTTATCGTTTTAGCAAAAGCGCTGTCCTTATGAAACTAATAATGTTAACAGGAATTATCTCTATTGCATTTATACAACTATGACAAATTTGTTGGAAAATCTCAAATCATATCGGGTGCTGTTAGCCTCAAAATCTCCCAGACGCCAGCAATTATTAAAAGATATGGGCATTGATTTCGAAACAATCAGCAAAGAAACCGACGAAAGTTATCCTTCTCACCTCAAACCACAAGAAATAGCTTGTTACCTAAGCAATAAAAAATCGGAAGCATTTCTGGACTCAGAACTACCAGAAAATTTTTTAATCATAACTGCAGATACTATTGTTGTGAAAGGCAACGACATTTTGAATAAAGCTGAAAACTATCATCAAGCTTGCAAAATGCTAAAATTGCTATCGGATGCAACCCATCAGGTAGTAACAGGCATAACAATCAGAAGCAAAAACAAAACAATTAGTTTTGCAGATAAAAGTGATGTAAAATTTAAACGCTTGTCACAAGAAGAAATTGATTGGTATATTGAGCATTACAAACCTTTTGATAAAGCCGGCTCTTACGGCATACAGGAATGGATTGGTTACATCGGTATCTCAAATATAGTTGGTTCATTCTACAATGTTATGGGTTTACCTACCCATCTGATTTATGAAAAATTAAAACAATTTTAATCCTGGCATTCATGAAAAGTAGTGTTTTTTTCAAAAAGATCTTTCGTTACTTTTTTCAGGGCTTACTTTATATCGCTCCAGTAACAGTAACGGTATGGAGTATTTATATTATTTTCCAATGGGTGGATGGATTGCTAATCAGCTACCTTGACGATCTTTTAGGCGTTCATATACCAGGTTTGGGAATAATAGTTTTGTTGCTTGTGATTACGCTTACGGGCATGCTTGGTTCAACCATTTTATTTAAGCCATTCATTTCATTTTTTGATCAATTATTTGTTAAAGCTCCATTAATAAAAATTATCTACACTTCGGTTAAAGACTTGGTTTCGGCCTTTGTAGGTCAAAAAAGAAAGTTTAATGAACCTGTACTTGTAAAAGTAGGCAAAGGCTATGAATTGGAAAAGATAGGTTTCATAACCAACAAGGATTTAAAATTTTTGGGCATCAGTGATAAAAAGGTTGCCGTATATTTGCCCCATTCTTATGCCTGGTCAGGAAACCTTTTCATCGTTCCTGCCGAGCACATCAAACCTTTAGACGCACCTGCAACAGAAGTAATGAAATTCATTATTTCGGCAGGTGTCACAAACCTGGAAACATCACATGACAAATAATATTAGCACACAAAAACCCATCATTCTCATTACCAACGATGACAGTTATAGTGCCGCTGGCATTCGAAAACTCATCAGTCTTATGCGGCCTTTAGGCAAAGTTGTTGTCGTAGCCAGCGAGCATGTCATGTCTGGAATGGGGCATGCGATTACAATCAAAACGCCATTGCGAATGAAAAAAACCGTCAGCGAACCAGACTACGAAGAGTATGTTTGTAACGGCACTCCGGCAGATTGTGTTAAGTTGGGCACTCAGGTTGTTTTAAAAAGAAAACCAGATTTACTGGTTAGTGGAATTAATCACGGTTCTAATGCCTCAATTAATGTGATTTATTCAGGTACTATGGCTGCAGTACTAGAAGCTTGTATAGACGGAATCCCTGCCATAGGTTTTAGTTTGCTGGATTACAGCATGGATGCTGATTTTAGTCATGTTGATGAATTTGTAACTAAAATAACCAAACAGGTATTATTAAATGGATTGGCAGAAGGTGTATGCCTTAATGTAAATCTTCCGGCAATATCTGACCAGAAGCCTCGGGGTATTAAAGTCTGTCGTCAGGCACATGCAAGATGGGTTGAAGAATTTGATTCGCGAATGGATCCTCGCGGCGGTGATTATCACTGGCTTACCGGAAGATTCGAAAATGATGATTTAGCAGAAGATACTGATCAGTTTGCATTAGAAAATAATTTTGTTTCGGTTGTTCCTGTGCAATATGATTTAACTGCCTATCAAGCCATTAAAGAGATTAAAAACTGGAACCTTTAATAAAAATTCACGACCACTAAATGAAATTTCCTTTTAAAAACGAGATTTTAACAGGCATTGGAGTTGGCATAGTTATCATGGGACTCAGTTATGGAATTATTAAACTTGTTTTATTAATTCCAGCTATACAGTCTTACAACAATGACCCAAGAATAGCCTTTCTGATTGCTGCAATTCCAAATTTGCTTATCATGCGGCAATGGCTTGTTGGCAAAAAAATGGACAAAGCCGGAAAAGGAGTATTATTGGTTACTTTTGTAAGCGTTATTGCTGTTTTTATCATTTTTGGATCTTAGTTAAATGCGCTATTATATCATTGCCGGAGAAGCTTCAGGCGACTTACATGCATCAAATCTAATTGCTTCTATCAAAAAACTTGATGACAAAGCCGTTGTAAGAGCCTGGGGAGGCGACCTTATGGAAAAACAAGGAGCCACCATAGCAAAGCATTACAAAGACCTGGCTTTCATGGGCTTTGCTGAAGTAATACTAAACCTGATAACAATACTAAGAAACTTAAACTACTGTAAAACTGATATTCTCGCTTTTAAACCTGATATTATTATTTTGGTTGATTATCCCGGCTTTAACCTAAGAATCGCTCGCTTTGCGAATTCAAAAGGCGTTAAGGTAGCTTATTACATATCACCACAGATTTGGGCCTGGAAAAAAAACCGTGTTCATACAATTAAAAAAGTAGTGGACAAAATGCTTGTTATCCTGCCTTTCGAAAAAGCATTTTATCAACAATACCAAGTTGATGCGGCATTTGTAGGTCATCCTCTGCTCGATGCCCTTCACCAATATAATTGGCAAGAACAAGAATTGTTTCGCAAACAAAACAGCCTTGGCAACAAGCCAATAATAGCATTGCTTCCTGGCAGTCGCAAACAGGAAGTTAGTCGCATGCTTGAGGTTATGCTTCAATTAGTTCCATTATTTTCTGAATATAAATTTGCAATAGCCAAAGCACCTTCACTTGACAAAGAATACTATCAGCAATTTATTAAGACTTTTGATGTAGCCATCATTGAGAACCAGACTTACGATTTAATAAAACATGCTGAGGCAGCGCTTGTTACTTCAGGTACAGCAACACTGGAAACAGCGCTGATAGGAACTCCCGAAGTTGTTTGTTATCGGGGCAACAATCTTTCCTACCAAATTGCCCGAAGGATAATAAAAGTGAAGTATATTTCACTGGTTAACCTTATCATGGACAAAAAAGTTGTTGAGGAATTAATTCAGGATGATTTTAATGTAGGTTCTTTAAAAAAGTCATTGGACGGATTGCTTACCAATGCAAAACACAGAAATAAGATGCTCGAAGAATATTCACTTTTAAGACAAAAACTTGGTGGATCAGGAGCTTCTTCTGAAGCTGCAAAAATCATTTGGGGAATGATAAACAACAAAACAGAAAATTAATTTGATTAACTTGGCAGTCTAAAAACATGTACGACAGCCAGGCATGATCAACTTCAATAAATATCCCTTTTTTCGACTTCTTTCGCCATTTGGCTTGGGCATACTTATCGCACTTACACTTGATTTGTACAATTTAAAGTTAGCTATTTTCTTACTTTTTACTGGATTAACGGCCTTATTTGTTTTACAGTTTTTCATTAATAAATCCTTCAATTTCAGGTGGTTAATCGGCGTCAACATAATATTGGTAATGCTTACTGCGGGGATGCTCAATGTATTAGTTAACCAAATGGCTACTGCTCCCAAGCACAAAAAGTTAATTGAAAGCTCAGAGGGCCCATATATCGCCAGAATAACTGATGTGCCAGTTGAGCGCGAAGCAACTACTCGTGCTAATCTTGAATTATTGGCAATTCTTGAAAATGACAGCCTGATTCAACTAAAAGAAAAGGTTTTATGCTACTTTGAAAAAACACCCAAACTTGATTCGCTTAATTATGGATCAATTATAAGTTTTTCAGGAAGGTTAAGGCCTGTGGACCCTCCAAAAAATCCCGGACAGTTTAATTATCGCGAATATCTAAGCAGAAAAGGCATTTTTTATCAGGTATACTTAAAGCAAAATAGCTGGCATGCGAGCAGTTTAAAGAATCAAAACCCCATTTATTCTGTTGCTTACCGTTTGCGCAATCATTTGTTAAATGTACTTCAAACACATCAATTAAGCGGTGATGAATATGCCGTAGCAGCAGCAGTTTTATTAGGCTATGACGAATCACTTCCTGCATACCTCAGGAAAGGGTATGTAGCCGCCGGAGCCATGCATGTATTATGTGTATCAGGTTTGCATGTGGGAATTGTATTCTTAATATTTTCTTTTCTTCTAAAGCCTGTTAAGAATAAGGGAATACAAGGTGTTTTAAAAACTTTGTTTTTGTTGTTAATTATTTGGACATATGCATTGATAACAGGCCTTTCGCCTTCAATTCAGCGTGCTTCGCTAATGATTAGTTTTGTGCTATTAGGCAAATTATTTGGCAGAAAAGGATTTGCCTTGAATTCTGTTGCAGCCTCTGCATTTTTTCTATTACTCATCAACCCTCAAAACCTGCTAAACATCGGATTTCAATTATCCTACGCAGCCGTATTTGGGATTTTACTGCTACACAAACCCATTTCCAATCTATTTTATTTCAGAATAAAAATTCTGGCTATTGCATGGGATGCCACTGCCCTGGCACTTGCGGCACAATTAGCAACAACACCATTTGTACTTTACTATTTTTATCAATTTCCGCTATATTTTTGGCTAAGCAACTTACTCCTGATGCCGCTCTCGTTCCTGGTAATTGTCACTGGCATGGCTCTGCTGTTATTGTACTATTTACCATTGATACCTTTATATATTGGTAAGATTCTTTCATCAATGATTTATCTTATGAATACTGGTATACAGTTCATTGAATCTCTACCATATGCTGTTCTGAAAGGGTTGTATATTAATGGTTTTGAGTTTGCATTAATTGCTATGACGCTTGTTCTTATAATTCTTCTTATCAAAAAGAAAAGAAGCATATTTGCTTTTTCCTCTATAGTATTGATCTTGCTAATTACTGTTTCTTTCACGAACAGAAACTTCAAAAACAGGCAGCAGCTGAGCTTTGTTGTTTATGATATTAATAAGCAATCAGCAGTAGATTTTATCCTGGCGAAAGATCATATTTTATTAGTTGACAGCAGCTTAAAAGACGACTCATTTTCAAAGGAATTCTTTTTGCAAGGCAATTGGGTTTCCAAAGGTCTAAGTACAACCCCTGATTATCTGTATTTTGCACAGAATTCCTATGAAAATGATTTCCTTACGAAGCGAAAAAACCTCATCAGCTTTGGTGGAAAATTAATTCTACTTTGGGATAAAAGTCTGGCTTGTAGCGATAGTTTATCCTTCCGCCCGACTATTGATTGGGTATTAGTTCGAGGCAAAAACAAAGAAAATCTTCAACAAATCCTGAACTGTTACGAACCCAAAATGATACTTCTTGATGGTTCTGTACCTTATTACAGCGCAAAAAAGTGGAAAGAAAGTGCGATTAGATTTGATGTACCACTTTATTATACCAAGGAAGATGGTGCATATATCTATAATTACTAAATCGCTTTTACCTTTCAAACACAACTCAGTCAGCTTGATACCAATTGCAAATCCTACACAATTTAAGACTGAAAATAAAACTGTAACCAAGGATTAAGTTTTTTTCAATTTATGTTATTTTTTTTCTTGCAGAATAGTAAAAAGCCTGTATCTTTGCAGCACTTTTTGAAAACGCAACGTTCTTAATAAGTTTGGTCCGGTAGTTCAGTTTGGTTAGAATACATGCCTGTCACGCATGGGGTCGCGGGTTCGAGTCCCGTCCGGACCGCCAAACACCTTTCAGATAAGCTGAAAACAAATTGAAATTGGGAGCTTAGCTCAGCTGGTTCAGAGCACCTGCCTTACAAGCAGGGGGTCACTGGTTCGAATCCAGTAGCTCCCACACTTTTACA
>NPID01000002.1_pt1 | contig 115603 bp, 104 predicted proteins | sample 8637491 | NCBI WGS metagenome assembly NPID01 (sample SAMN07420843, study PRJNA396082) | bioreactor metagenome | isolation source: sample BA6 brine-fed electro-methanogenic bioreactor BA | place: Japan: Kochi | collected 2016-06-14
ATTCTAAACTATCCTATACTTCCATTTCTTCAGATAAAATCTCTAAATTCAAAGAGTACAAACTTAAAAAATCTAAAGCTATTCACAACAAACTAATTGACAAAAATGACATATCTATAGCTTATGATTACTGATTATTTATAAGTTATATTTCACTATCCATTAAATAAACTTTTGCTATTATTCCATACATTTTTTACCAAAAGTATATATTTTTAATTTAAATATATATTTGGTATTTTTACCGATTCTTGGATTTATTCCTTTCTGTCGGGCATTATTATTTATTTTCTATTATTTATTAATTTAAAGCCCGCATAGCTCCAATGGTAGAGCAATTGCATGGTAAGCAAGAGGTTACAGGTTCAACTCCTGTTGTGGGCACCATTATTATCGTTTAATTATGATTCCTAAATTAAATTTAAAACCTAGATTTGTTTCAAAATCATTTTCTTCTTCCCAAGTTATTGATGGAACCAAATCATAATATAACCATTTTCTAATGTAAGTTCTGTATGAAATATAGGTCTTATATTCTTTTATCTTAAAATTACTATATTCATCATTAGAATCAATTGAAGTTACATAGTTAATATATTTATAATTAGATAGGTCATAAAAAAATCTAAATGAATTATATAGGTTATCATTTTTTATTTCATTATTGATATGGTATTCATTGTAATTAGTAAAATTGAATTTATCATTATATAAATATTTATATTCTAAAATTGAATAGTTATCTAATTCTTTCTTTTTTGAATATCTAATTTTTTCTTTTAATAATATTGAATTTTTTGAGTTCAAATCAATATTTTTAGAAATCTCTGCTTGTGAATATAAATAGGGAGTTGAAGAAAACTTCATACCAAGTTTTATGTTTAAATCTATAGTATCTTTTAAAGTATTATAAATAAAACCTACATTATATTTATCATCATCATTATATGATTTTTCATTACTATCTTCATAGTCTTGATTGATTATATTATCATTGTTATTAATATTTAAAGAAAGTTTCTTTTTTAATTTTGGTAAGTATATTCTTACATCAAGATTTGAATTTGAGTCTAAATCTTTACTCTCTTCTTTTGTGATGTCCTGTTCTAATCTTATGTAGCTATGAGTATAGACTAAATCATCTTTTTCATTTGTCAAAAACTCATCTATATATTTTGATGAAATATTTAATTTATCATAGACATATTTTAATTTTAATTCAACTGCATCTAATGAATTATCAATAATTGAATTATTTTTTTTGAATTTATTTTCATCTTCATGGAAAGAGAATAATAGAGATTTAAAAAGTATCATTAACAAAAACACTCTTAACATGTAAATTTCCTTTGTTAATTAATACTATATTATATAGATATTTAGCTTATAAATAATAAATTATTTAAGTTAAATTGAACTATCAGTTATAAGATATTAAAACTGATAGTCAATGTAAGATTATTTTTTTTCTAATATTTCAATTGAAATAATTTCATCATTTTGTTTAATACTATCTAGTGCTTTAAAGCTTGATTCATCATCTGCTTCAATTTCACCAAATACTGTATGATGACCATCTAAATGTGGGCAAGGCACAAAACAAATAAAGAATTGACTTCCACCAGTATTTGGTCCAGCATGAGCCATTGATAGGCTTCCTCTATTATGAACTTGTTTAGGTGCATCAGTTTCACACTCTATAGCCCAATCTGGACCACCTGTTCCATTTTTTTCTGGACAACCACCTTGTGCCATAAAACCTGGAATAACTCTATGGAAAATTAAACCATTATAAAAACCTTCATTTGCAAGTGTTGCAAAGTTTGCTACTGTGTTAGGTGTTTCTTTATTGAAAAGTTTTAACCAAATTTCACCATTAGGTGTTGTGATTTTTGCATATTTAAATTTACTTAGTTCCTCTTTTGAATAGTCATAAGTTTTTAATTCTTTTCTACCAAATCCAAACATATTACTCCTTTAAAATTTTTTGAAAGTATACCAAATAAACCTTTCAAAAAGTTAGGATTATCTATTTAGTTTCTTCTTTAGGTGTAAGATAATTCAATTTGACCAAATTATTAACAATCTCTTTAAAGACTGGTACAGCAGACCAAGAAGCATAATGGTAGTACCAATATTTACCAGTTGATATTGGATTCATTACAGTAACTCCAATTGTATATGAATTTTTTCCATCATTAACAAATCCAAAAAAAGATGAAATATATTTTTTTAGATATCTACCACCCCTTGCAATTTGAGCTGTTCCAGTTTTTCCACCAATCTCCAAACCATCAATTTTAGCAGCTACTCCTGTACCTTCTTGGACAGTTTTAACCAACATTCTTTTTATTTCATTTGCAGTTTTAGCACTAATTATTTTTTCATTTTTTAATTTATCTTCTTTATATTTTTCATCATTTATATCAATATATGATACTATTTTAGGAGTTACAATTTCCCCATTATTGTTAAACACAGAATAGGCTTTTAAAATTTGCATAAAGGTTGCAGTCATACCTTGTCCATATGATACTGTTGCTTTAAAAATATTATCCTCTTTTTCTTTATCATTTGCACTAAATTGCCATATTTTAGGGATTACTCCAGTTTTTTCATATGGTAAATCAATTCCAGTTTTTCTAGTAAAGCCGAATCTTTTTATACCTTCATAAAACTCTGCACCAGATAATCTTTGAGCTAATTGTAAGGTACCTATATTTGAAGAGTATATTACGATATCATCTACTGTAAGATAGTGTTTTTTAAATTCATGGTCATCTTTAATTGTAAAACGTCCAATTTTGTATCTTCCCCTTGGAAATTCACCTTTACTATTTGGTTTACCTTTTGTGTTATAAGCAAAAAATAGTTCATTTTTTTTGATTCTATTTTTATCCATAACTAAAGAGATAATTATGGGTTTTATTACAGAACCTGGTTCAAATTGGTATTCTATGGCATTAACATTTAAAGAGGGTATGTCTTTTTGTAAAATATTTTCTGGATTAAATCTATTAGATGAGGCTAAAGATAAAACTTTTCCTGTTTTATTATCCATTATTGATAATATAATCTCATCTGCATGCAATTTTTCTTTATACATATCCAATATCATCTCATTGTTTTTTTGAAGCTTTAGAGGGATATTTAAAATTAAGTTAGCTCCATCAACTCTTTGTTTGATTATTGAATCTTTATTAAAAGATATATAAGATAAGACATCTCTTTTTCCACTTAGAATGCCATCTTTTGTATTGTTTAGTAAATCATCAAATTTTTTTTCTAAACCTTTGATACCTTTTACTTTTGTTTTAGCATTTTCTGATTCATATTTTGTAATATAGCCAACTACAGGAGTTAAGGTATCTTCATAAGAATAGATTCTTTTTTCACCACTTTCATTTATACTCAATCCTCTTAACACTTTTCCACCATCAACTTTTATTGCTTTAAAAACGCCTAAACGTCTGAGTTTAAAACCTAATTCTTTTAGATTTTTTGCAGTTTTAGAATCAATATTATATGAAAGAACTAAATTACCTGGATTAAGTAAAGACAACTCAACTTTTTGGTAAATTTTATTGTAAGGGATATTACTATAAATTGAAAATAGTTTAATAAATAGATCTTTTTTATTTGGGTCTAGATATCTTGTGTCTATAGAAGCTTTATAGATTTTTTTTGAGGTTGCAATTTTAAAATTATCAGAACTGATTATATCACCTCTAACTGATAACTCTTTTTTTGTTGTATTTAAAGAGGGTAATCTTCTCTTTCCACTTATAGTATCAAATATTGAAACTAATAGTAATATCAACATAAATAGAATGAAAAAAAACAGTATTACAATTTTTTTTATTTTGTTATCTTTTTCTGAAGAATTTTGAGACATATTTATCCATAATATAATATAATAGCGGATGCATTCTAACAAAAATCAAATTAAAACTAATAATAGTAAAATTAAACTATATGAAGCAGACTATTTGCTGTTTTTATTGGTATCAACTTTAATTATTATTAGCATAGTCTTTTCATATTCTTTAAGTATTTATACAGTTGAGTATTTAGAATATAATCAATTCCATTTTTTTATTAGACAACTTTTAGTTGGTATATTATCAATTTTTATAATGTGGGGATTATCTTTAGTTCCACCTGATAAAATAATAAATAAAGTTGGTATGGGGCTTTTTATATTTTTCTTTTTACTAATGGCTATTATGCCTGTTCTGCCTTCATCTTTAGTAACAGCATCGGGTGGTGCAAATAGATGGATTAGATTACCTGGTTTTTCTTTATCTCCTGTTGAGTTTTTTAAAATTGGTTTTATATATTTCTTATCATGGTCTTTTCATAGAAGGTTGATTGAAGCACCCAAAAAGATTAAATTAAAAGATGAGTTTAAACTTCTTGCTCCATATTTTTTAACTTTTTTTGTGGTTGTTTTTATTATTGCTTTTATGCAAAAAGATTTGGGTCAGGTTGTATTATTAGGAGTTATTCTATTTATATTATTAATTTTTGCAAATAGAAGTTATAAAGTATTTGTTACTTTAGGCGTTGGTGGACTTGTGGCTTTTATTGGTCTTATTTTAGCAGCTCCTCACAGAATACAAAGAATCTATTCTTGGTGGGCAATGGTACAAGATAAAATTTTATCAATTTTACCAACTTGGGCTGATAACTATTTAAGGATTGATGAATTACCTGAGCCATATCAAGTATCTCACTCTTTAAATGCTATTTATAATGGTGGAATTGTTGGACAAGGAATAAGTTCTGGTAATATTAAATTAGGTTTTTTAAGTGAAGTACATACAGACTTTGTATTAGCTGGTATAGCAGAAGAGATTGGTTTAGTTGGTTTATCTTTTATCACTTTAATAATGTTTTTAATTGTATTAAGAATATTCAAAATTAGTGGAAGAGTAAAAAATAAGATTTATCATCTTTTTACTATTGGAATTGCATTAATGATTATTATTGCATTTTTAATTAACTCATATGGAATATCGGGAATGATACCTATTAAAGGTATTGCAGTGCCATTTTTAAGTTATGGTGGTTCATCTATGTTAGCTATGTCTTTAGCTATTGGATTGGTTTTATCAATTAGTAAATCTGTAGATTTAAATAAAAAGGTTAAATAATGTTAAGAGGCTCTATAGTTATAACAGGTGGTGGAACAGGAGGTCATCTAAAAGTTGCTGACGCATTAATTGATGAATTAAATAAAAAGGGTATTAAACCAATATTTATTGGTTCATCAAATGGACAAGATAAAGAATGGTTTGAAAATGACAAAAGATTAAGAAAAACCTATTTTCTTGATACAAGAGGAGTAGTGAATAAAAACTTTTTTGGAAAAATAAAGTCGCTATTTCAAATATTTAGAAAAATGTTAGAGTGTCAAGATATTTTTGATAAATATGATGTTAAAAAAGTTATTAGTGTTGGAGGATTTTCTGCAGCACCTGCTACATTTGCTGCAATCACAACTTTTGGTTGTAAACTTTATATACATGAACAAAACTCAGTTATGGGTAAATTAAATGAGATAAGTTCAAAATTTTCAAGAAAAGTTTTTTCCTCTTTCTTAGAAAATTCAGAAGTAAAAGATTATCCTGTAGCTGAAGAGTTCTTTGATAATGCTAGAATAAGAGATGAATTAAAAACAATAATCTTTTTAGGTGGCTCACAAGGAGCGAAAGCAATTAATGACTTTGCATTAAAAGTTGCACCTAAATTGAAATCATTTGGTCTAAATATTATTCATCAAACTGGAAAAGCTGATTTTGAAAGAGTTTCAAAAGAGTATGAAAAACTAGGTATTCAAGCAGATGTATTTGCTTTTAGTAAAAATATACCTCAAAAAATGAGTGAAGCAGATTTTGCAGTAAGTCGAGCAGGGGCTTCTACTATGTGGGAATTATGTGCAAATTCTTTACCAACACTTTTTGTGCCATTCCCATATGCGGCAAAAGATCATCAATATACAAATGCAAAATTCTTAGAAAAAAAAGGTTTATGTTATTTATCAAGAGAAGAAGATTTAGATGAACAATTACTAATAAGTATATTAAAAAAAGACAACTATACTATTAGCAAGAATTTAGTTGATTCTATTAATTGCAATGGTGCTGAATCAATTGTTGATTACATTTTAGAAGATGAGTAATAAAAATATACCAAATAATATTCTATAAATACCAAAAGCAACAAAAGTAAAGTTTTCTAAAAACTTTAAAAACAGTTTTATAGTAATAAATGCAACAATAAAAGAGATTATAAAACCAATTAAAAGGTTTATTAAATTTGTATCCATAAATAGTTCATTATGATGTTTTAATAAATCATAACCTGTTGTAGCACACATCACAGGAAAAGCAAGTAAAAAACTAAATTCAGCACTTGCTTTTCTATTTAATCCCCCAAGCATAGCTCCAATAATTGTCGAACCTGCTCTAGAAGTACCTGGAATAAGAGCAAAAACTTGAGCAAAACCAATATATATTGCTTGTTTGAAAGTTACATTTTCAACATCTGAAGTAGTGTGTTTTGATTCATCATAGAATTTTTCGACTATTAAAAATACTATACCACCTATGATAAACATAATAGCAACAACATCTATAGAAAAAAGTGCTTTGACTTGTTTTGAAAAAATAAAACCTATTATTGCTATTGGCAAAAAAGCAATAGCTATTTTTGTCCAAAGGTTGATATGTTTAAAAGTAAATTTGCTAGGATAGTTTAATATTACTGCTAAGATTGCAGCAAATTGAATAATAACTTCATAGGCTTTATTTACACTTGTTTGATTTATCCCTAAAAATTCACTGGCAACTATTAAATGACCCGTTGAGGAGATTGGGAGAAATTCAGTAAAACCTTCAATTATTCCTAAAATGATTGAATCATAAATTGTCATTATAAGCCTTTAGTCATTATAAGGAATTTTTTTAAAGCTTTTTTTTCTTTTTCTTTTATGTCGTAATCAATTTTTTTCAAATACTCTATAATATTTTTATTTGAAATTCCTGATCTTTTAGAGTATTGATTTAAAATATATTGGGGTATTTTAATCTCTTTTTTATTGAAACTTTTAGTTAATTTTTTTAAATAATTACCATTTTGACAATAGCATAAAGTTGCAAATACAAATGGTAAATTATATCTTTTCTTCCACTCAAGTGCTAAATCAATTATTTTTTCATTTGGATGTTCATGGAAATATTTAAGTGCTTTATCTCCTATTAAAACTTTCCCTTTTAGTTTCAATATTTTAGCTAGTGCATTAGATGTTTCACTTTGGTAATCTGTTTGATTTTCACCTGGTATTAGTATAACTGATTGGACATCATTTCTTGCAATGATTCCCAAGTTTAATCTTTTTTCACCTCTTGAGGCTATTGAAGAGATAAAAGCAGAATCAACTTTTCTTTTTTTAAATTTTTTATTTATTTTAGATGGATAAGACTTCTTATAGTTGATTATTGCTTTAATCTGATTTGATTTAATATGTTTTTTTATATATACGTGAAATGGTAATAAATTTATAAAGTCTATTTTAGCAAATAACATTGATTTAAGTCATCCTAAGATTAAAATTAATTGGATATAATACAACAATAGATGTAAATAAGGGGTTAAAAATTGGTAAAAATAGAATTTCTTGGACCTATAAATAAAGAGTCTATGAGTTTAGAGATAACTAGTTTAAATGAATTAAGTGAAGTATTAAAAGAGGATGAAACTCTTTCAAAATGGTTAGAAAATTGTGCTGTTGCAGTTAATGATACTTTAATTAGTTCAAGAGATATAAAACTAAATGATGGAGATAAAATTTCATTATTGCCTCCTGTTTGTGGTGGATGATAATTAAAGTGAAAAATTGAAAATGAATAGTGAAAAATTAAGATTATATGATGGGTCTTTACCTGTTGAAGAGATAACTAACTATTGGTATGATGAGTTTAAAAGTTCTAATTATGGGGCTATTATTACTTTTGTTGGAGTAGTTCGTGATGAAAATGGCATTGATGGCTTGAGTTTTGATATTTATGAACCTATATTAAACTCTTGGTTTGAGTCTTGGCAACAAAAAGCAAATAAAAAAAATGCTATTGTTTTAATGGCACATAGCAGGGGTGATGTATTAAATCATGAAAGTTCATATATAGCTGCTGTTTGTAGTCCAAAAAGAAGAGTTGCTTTGGAGATGATAGATGAGTTTGTTGAAGATTTTAAAGCAAATGCACCAATATGGAAGTATGATATTATTGATGGTAAAAGAGTATATGCAGAAGATAGAAGTACACCAATAAATGGTGCAGGCATTTTATCTTAGGAGTTTTAATGCGAGTTGATTTACACAACCATACTTATCTTTGTAATCATGCAGATGGAACAATAGAAGAATATATTCAAAAAGCAATTAAATTAAATATAGATGTTTATGGTTTTAGTGAACATGCACCTATGAAAAATTTTGAAGATGGTTATAGATTAACGATTGATAAAAAAAAGTTTTATGAAGATACAATTTTAGATTTGAAGAAAAAATATGAGAATCAAATAACTATACTTCTTGGATATGAGGTTGATTTTATACATGGAGATTTTATTCTTGATGAAATAATAAACTCAAATGTTGACTATTTAATTGGTTCTGTTCATTATTTAGGCAAGTGGGGTTTTGATAATCCCGAATTTATATCGGAATATAAAAATAAAAATATAGACAAAATTTGGCAAGAGTATTTTGATGCGATAGAACAAATGGCAAAAAGTAAACAGTTTGATATAGTTGGTCATTTAGATCTTATAAAGATATTTAAATTCTTACCAAAAAAAGATATTAAATTTATTGCATACAATGCTTTAAAACAAATAAAAAAATCTGATATGGTAATAGAGTTAAATAGTGCTGGTTATAGAAAACCTATTGGAGAATCTTATCCTTCAAAACAATTAATAGAATTAGCATATGAGTTAGATATTCCTATAACATTTGGTTCAGATGCTCACAATGTAGAACAGATTGGATTTATGTATGAAGATATATCAAAGCTTGCAAAGAGCATTGGTTATAAAAAGTGTATAAATTTTAGTAAAAGAGATAAAGAACTAGTTACTTTTTAAACAATTTGTATTATCTAATAACGATATTATGTGTCATATTGTCTATTTTTTATACATGAGATTTTATCTAAAATTATAAATTTTGAGATATAATAATTGCAATATTTTTAAGGAGTTATAAACATGGGTAAATTTGTTAACAATAACGAAGAATTTTTCAAATTTTGTGAGGAGAACGAAGTAAAATTCGTAGATCTTAGATTTACAGATATGAAAGGTATGTGGCATCACTTAACATATATGTTAAGCGCTGTAAATAATGATAATTTAACTAATGGTATGCCATTTGATGGTTCATCTGTTGATGCATGGCAACCAATTAATAAATCAGATATGATTTTAAAACCAGATGTAGAAACAGCATTTTTAGATCCATTTACTGCTGACTCAACAGTTGTATTATTTTGTGATGTTTATGATATTTACAAAGGTGAAATGTATGAGAAATGTCCAAGATCTATTGCTAAAAAAGCATTACAACATTTAGATGAGTCTGGACTTGGTGATGTTGCTTATTTTGGACCAGAAAATGAATTCTTTATTTTTGATGATGTAAAAATTATTGATGAGATAAATGAATCTTATTATAAAGTTGATTCAGAAGAGGGTTGTTGGTCAGATGCAACTGATTTTGAAACAGGAAACATGGGACACAGACCAAGAACTAAAGGTGGATACTTCCCAGTACAACCAACAGATTCAATGGTAGATTTAAGAGCTGAAATGATGCAAGTATTAGAGCAAGTTGGATTAGAAGTTGTTTTAGGACACCACGAAGTTGCTCAAGCACAAGGTGAAATCGGAATTAAATTTGGTACTTTAGTTGAAGCTGCTGATAATGTACAAAAATATAAATATGTAGTTAAAATGGTTGCACACTTAAATGGTAAATCTGCAACATTTATGCCAAAACCATTATTCGGTGATAACGGAAATGGTATGCACGTACACCAATCAATTTGGAAAGATGGTAAAAACTTATTCTATAAAGAGGGTGAGTATGGTAACTTAAGTGAAACTGCTAGACATTATGTTGGTGGTATCTTTAAACACGCTAGAGCAGTTGCAGCATTTACAAATGCATCAACAAACTCATATAAAAGATTAATCCCAGGTTTTGAGGCTCCTTCAATTTTAACTTACTCTTCTCAAAACAGATCTGCTTCTTGTAGAATTCCTTATGGTGCTGGAGAAATGGCAACAAGAGTTGAAATGAGATTCCCAGATTCTACTTCATGCCCATATTTAGCATTTGCTGCTATGTTAATGGCAGGACTTGATGGAATTAATAACAAATATGAGCCAGTAGGTCCAATGGATGATGACTTATTTGAATTATCATTAGATGAAATTAGAGAAAGAAAAATTGCTCAAATGCCTCATACATTAAGAGGTTCTTTAGAAGCATTAATTAGAGATAATGATTTCTTAAAACCAGTATTCTCACAAGAGATGATTGATACATATCAACACTATAAATTTGAAACTCAAGTTTGGCCAGATGAAGCTAGACCAACTGCATTTGAGTTCAAATCAACTTATTCTTGTTAATACAAGTTACGGTTTAAAACAAAAAAGGCTAGTTCCAATTGGAACTAGCCTTTTTTTATGTTTGAAATAAACAAGCAAATATATTAAAATTGGATTGCTTGTTCAGTAGTGTTACTAGTAGGTGAAGTTTGTATTTCAGGTAAAGGAGATTTATCAGTATAATACTCTTTATTTCCATTTATTATTGAAACCTTTACATTTTCTGGTTTTATAAATTTTCTTTGTATTTCAGGATGAATTTCTAAATATTTTTTATAAAAATTTGCAAAAGCAGGTCCTGCTGTAGTTCCCCCCGTTTCACTTTTTCTCATAGGGGTATTATTATCTTTTCCAAACCAAACTATTGTCTGTATAGAAGGTGAAAATCCACAAAACCAGGCATCAATATTGCTATTTGTTGTCCCCGTTTTCCCTGCTAAATCAATACCTGAAACTCTTGCTCTTCTACCTGTTCCTCTATTTACTACATCATTAAGTATAGATTTTGTTAAAAATATTTGTTCAGGAGATGTAATATATTTTGTTTGAGGTTCAAAAGATATAGTTTGATTTTTATTATCTGTTATACTATTTATAAGATAAGGTGTAACTTCAACTCCATCATTAGAAAATAATGAATAGGCTTTACTTAGTTCAATAGGTGAGATTGAAAATGCACCAAGAGTGATTGATAAATCTCTTGGAATATCTTCTATTCCATAAGAGACTAAACTATTGTAAACTTCTGAGATTCCTACATCAGTAACTAAGTTTATTGTTGCAAGATTTCTTGATTTTGTTAAAGCTTCTCTTAAAGTCATAACACCTTTAAATTTTCCACCATAATTTTTAGGTTGCCATTTTTTCTCTTCTTCTCCAACTGTATATTCATATGTTCTTCCTATATCAATAACTTGAGAAGCAGGAGAATAGCCTAATTCAATTGCAGAGTGATAAATAAATGGTTTTACAGCAGAACCGGGTTGTCTTTTACTTTGAATAACTCTATTAAAAGAAGATTGCGTATAATCAACTCCACCAACTAAGGCTAATATTTTACCTGTATTATTTTCAATAGAAATCATTGCCCCATTTAATGTGTTTACAAAATATCCCTCTTCAACGGGAATCTCCTCTTCATCTTTTTTTATGACATTATTTAAAGGATTTTTTTGTAAATATTCATCTCTTGCTAAAATTTTATCATATGCTAATTTTAGAGATTCTCTAGCAATTTTTTGTGCATCTAAATCTATTGTTAGATTTATTTTATATCCACCATATTTTATATCAGGGACATCATCTTTTAAAAGTTTTAAAGCATAATCAATAATATAAGGAGCTTTATTTTGAGTTAGACTTTCATCAAAAACTTCTGGAATATAATTAACAGCTTCTTCATATTCTGTATTATTTATCCAACCCAAAGTATTCATTCTTTTTACTACTTGATTAGCTCTTGTTAGTGAATATTTTAAATTTTTTGTTGGATCATAAAAACTTGGTGCTTTTGGTAAACCAACTAAGATTGCAATCTCTTTTATATTTAATTCATATAAATCTTTTTTAAAATATCCTTGGGCAGCAGTTCTTATACCATAATACCCATGTCCAAAATATACTTGATTTAGGTATCTTTCTAAAATCTCTTCTTTTGTTAAAATTGTTTCTAATCTAATAGATAATAAAGCCTCTTTTATTTTTCTAATAAGTTTTTTTTCCCTTGTTAAAACAAGTGTTTTTACTAATTGTTGAGTTAATGTACTAGCTCCCTCAACTAATTTCATAGCTTTAATATCTTTAATAATTGCTCTACTAATTGCATCAGGATTAATTCCACCATGTTCAAAAAATTGTGTATCTTCTATGGCAACTAATGCTTCTACAACTCTTGCAGGAATATCATCATATTTTACATAAAGTCTGTGCTCTTTTTCAAATATATTGGCAATTAAATTACCATTTTTATCAAAAAATTGAGTAGTTTTAGGTGGATTATAATTAACGATATTTTCAATATCAAACCTTATATCTGAATAAAGTTTTAATAACCAACCAAATATTGCAATAGTAACAATTAGTATAAATGTAAAAAAATATTTAAGCATATTTATTCCCTGAATTTTTTATTCTCAAAAGTTGAATTAATGAGTTTTTTTGTATATTCTTTTTTTGGATTTTGTAAAACTTCATAAGTTTCACCTGTTTCAATAACTTTACCATCTTTAATAATAACTATATTTTTACAAATAGATTTTATAGAGTTGATATCATGAGTTACAAAAAGGATTAAAAGATTTAATTTTTTTGATAGTTCATCAATTAGTTTTAAAATTGTATTTTTAGATTCATCATCCAATGCAGTTGTTGGTTCATCCAATAATAAAAGTTTTATCTCATTTGATAAGGCAATCGCAATAACTACTCTTTGTAGTTGACCACCACTTAGTTGACTGGGAAATCTTTTTAATATTGAGGTTTCTAATCCAACTAAATTCAAAAGCTCTTTTTTCCTTTCTATGGAGCAAAAAAATTGATTTTCTATTTTTGTCATAGGAGAGAGAGACGTAAAAGGGTTTTGTGGAATGAAACCTATATTTGAACTATTTAATTTAAAATTTGAATCAAAATCGAACGTGGTTTGTAAATCACTTGGTAAGAGATTTAATAAAGATTTTAAAGTAAGAGATTTACCACTCCCACTTTCACCAATTAATGCTGTAGATTCTTTTATTAAAAAAGAGATATCTACTAATCTCTTCTTTTTTGAACATATTTGTAATTTTTTTATATCTACAGCATTAGTCATTTAAAATAGTGCCTTATCCATCTCTTGAGGAATTTCTAATTCCATAAGTTTTAATACAGTTGGTGCAATATTATTTAAACTTCCTTCATTTACTTTAGACACTTTTTCTGAAAGGATAAAACAATATACATCTCCAACTGTATGGTTAGTTAATGTTTTACCATTTTCATCTTTCATCATTTCACAGTTTCCATGATCACTTGTTAATATAAGGTTATAATCTTTTTCTTTAGCTTTTTCAATAATAAGTCCTAACTCTTTATCTACAGCTTCAACAGCTTTAATACCTGCTTCATAGACACCTGTATGTCCTACCATATCTCCATTTGCAAAATTCACTACTATAAAATCTGTATTAGTATCCATAGCATTTCTAACTTCAACACCAACTTCCGGTGCACTCATCTCAGGTTTCATATCATATGTTGCAACTTTTGGTGAAGGGATTAAAACTCTAGTTTCATTTAAAACAGGTTCTTCAACTCCCCCATTAAAGAAAAATGTAACGTGTGCATATTTTTCAGTTTCAGCTGTATGAAGTTGACTTAAACCAGCATCTGCAATAACTTCAGCTAGTGTATTTTTAGGCGTTTCCTTAGGAAAAGCAACTGGCAATGGTAAATTTTTATCATATTGTGTCATTGTAACAATATTTAAATTATCTGCAAATCTAGGGAATTCACTAAATTCTTTGTTGGCTGTAGCATTAGAGATCTCTCTCATTCTATCACTTCTAAAGTTACAAAAGATTACTGCATCATTTTTACTAAAACCATTATAATCATAAAATGCAGTTGGAATTAGGAATTCATCAAAAACTTCTTCTTTATATGAATCATCTATAAATTTTAATACATCTTCTGATGATTTTGGTAATCCTAAAGCTATTGCATCATAACCTTTTTGTACCCTTTCCCATCTATTATCTCTATCCATAGTATAATATCTACCAGATATTGTTGCTAATTTAATATCTTCATCACAAATATCAAGATATTGTTGAATATATTTTTTGGCACAGTTTGGTGCAACATCTCTGCCATCTGTAATAGCATGAATAAAAACTTTTTTTCCTGCTTTTTTTGCTATCTTTGCTAGAGCTATTATATGATCAATGTGAGAATGAACTCCCCCATCACTTGCCAATCCTATTAGATGTATATTATTTGATTTTTCAATAGTTGGTTTTATTATTTCATTATCTTTTAATGTATCATTTTCTATTGCCATATTGATCTTTACTAAATCTTGATATAAAACTCTACCACTTCCTATAGTCATATGTCCAACTTCACTATTTCCCATTTGTCCATCAGGTAATCCTACATGTTTTCCATATGTATGGATTAAAGAATAGGGTACATTTTTAAATAAATAATCATATGTTGGAGTTGCTGCATTCGCAAATGCATTATGATTTTGTGATTCATTATGACCAATACCATCTGTAATCACTAGTATCGTTTTTTTATTCATTATTTAAACCTTTTGAAAACTATATTATATTATAATCATCGCGGATTATACCAAAACATAGGAATATATTTGCTGAAAACTATTTTTAACTAAAATATGGTTTCTTTGAGAATTTATTTTTATATTTTTTGAACTATTCCTTATAATTTTCATATAAAAAAATATGGAAATTGAGGTTCTTAGATAACATTATTTCTTGAAATTGAAGGCTTAGATTTGTTTTATTGGTTTTATAGACATTTAGATATTAATATTTTTCAATATATTTCTGTTAGAGCTGGATTAGCTTTTTTTATATCTTTTTTACTTACAATGTATCTTTTACCAAAATTTGTTAAATGGGCAAAATCAAAGAATGCCTCACAACCAATTTATGAATATGCTCCTGATTCACATCAGATAAAAGCAGGAACACCAACTATGGGTGGAGTTGTTTTTATATTTTCTACTATCATAGCTATAATATTAACAGTTAAGTTAAACAATTTTTATGTAGTGTGTGCAATTTTAACTTTAGCACTTTTTTCTTTAATAGGAATAAAAGATGATTATTCAAAAATCGCTAAAAAAGCAAACTCTGCAGGGCTTAGTTCAAAAGCAAAACTTATTTTACAAATTATTTCAGGATTAATAATAACAACATTATTGGTATTATACGATCATACCACTACATTATATACACCATTTTATAAGTATCCACTATTTGATATGGGAGTTTTTGCAATAATTTTTTGGATATTAGTGATGGTTGCTACTTCAAATGCAGTTAATTTAACAGATGGCTTGGATGGCTTAGCAACTGTTCCTTCTATTATGGCTTTTGTTTCCTTATCTGCAATAGTGTATATAACTGGACATGCAGTATTAGCCTCATATTTATATTTACCAAATATTAGCACAATAGGTGAATTGACAATAGTTGGTACAGCTATGATTGGTTCCTTGATTGCTTTTCTTTGGTATAATTGCCATCCTGCACAAGTTTTTATGGGGGATAGTGGCTCTTTGCCTATTGGCGCTTTTATGGGATATTTAGCAATTGTATCAAAATCTGAAATATTACTTGTTTTAATTGGTCTTATATTTGTAATTGAGACAGTTTCTGTAATTTTACAAGTTGGTTCTTATAAACTTAGAAAAAAAAGAGTATTTCTAATGGCTCCTATTCATCATCATTTTGAAGAAAAAGGTTGGAAAGAAAATAAAATAATAGTTAGGTTTTGGATAATATCTTTTATGGCAAATTTACTTGCTTTGTTAACACTCAAAATTAGATAGAAAGTTTAAAATGATTAGAGTACTAGGAAAAGGGCTTACAGCTCAAGCTATTAAAGAAAGTTTCGAAGATGTTGTTCTTTATGATGATTCTGATTTTGATACTTATGATTTAACTTCAAATGATATTACAATAGTTAGTCCAGGTATTCCACCTTTTAATCAAATGGTTAAAAAAGCAAACAATATACAAAGTGATTATGATTTAGTATATAAAGATATGCCATTTTCTATATGGATAAGTGGAACTAATGGAAAAACAACAACAACTCAAATGTGTCAATATCTATTAAAAGATAAAGGTAGTGTTTGTGGAGGAAATATTGGAACACCAGTGACACTATTAGATAAAAATGCATCAATTTGGATTTTAGAAACATCCTCTTTTACATTTCATTACACAAATATAGCTAAACCAAATCTATATATTTTGCTACCAATTTCAGAAGATCATATAACTTGGCATGGCTCTTTTGAGGAATATAAAAAAGCAAAACTTAAACCACTAGATATGATGCTAGAAGGTGAAATTGCAATTATCCCTGAAGAGTTCAAAGATTATGAAACAAGTGCTATGAAGATAGTCTATAAAAATAGTGAAGATTTATGTGAATATTTTGATATAGATAAAAATAAGATTAATTTTAAAGAGCCATTTTTATTAGATGCAATATTAGCATTAGCTTCAAAAAAGATAGTTTTTGATGAGATAGATTATAACTTAATTAATAGATTTAAAATTGATGAACATAAAATAGAAGAGTTTTATGATAAAAAAAATAGATTGTGGATTAATGATAGTAAAGCAACAAATATAGATGCAACGATGAATGCTTTAGTATCATATAAAGATAAAAAAATTTATTTGATACTTGGAGGGGATGATAAAGGTGCAAATTTAGAGCCACTTTTTGTATTTTTAAAAGATTATGATGTAGAGATTTTTGCAATTGGAAGTAATAGTGAAAGAATTTCAAACTATTCTAAAAAATTTAATTTAAAATTTTTAAACTGCAAAGTATTAGAAAAAGCAGTATCTAAAATAGCTTCAAAGCACGATATAAACGGTGTTGCAATGTTGTCACCAGCAGCTGCATCACTAGATCAGTTTACCTCTTATGCTCAAAGAGGAAAAGAATTTAAAAAGTTTGTTTCCAGTTTAAGCTTAAATTAATGTACTACTGTATATAATTTCACTCCAATTTAAGCAGGACGCATTCAAAAAGCGTTATGGCTCGGTAGCTCAGTCGGTAGAGCAAAGGACTGAAAATCCTTGTGTCGGCAGTTCGATTCTGCCCCGCGCCACCACTTAAATTCGGAAGCTGGTGTAGCTCAGTTGGCTAGAGCAGCTGATTTGTAATCAGCAGGTCGGGGGTTCGACTCCCTTCACCAGCTCCATTTTATTAATGTCGTGCGTAATCTTAAAAAGATCAGCGCTTGACCAGAACAATAATTTTTCAACGGTGAGGTTGGAGAGTGGTCAAATCCAGGAGACTGTAAATCTCCCGCCTATGGCTTCGAAGGTTCAAATCCTTCTCTCACCACCACTTAATGTTGCGGGAATAGCTCAGTTGGCTAGAGCCTCTGCCTTCCAAGCAGATTGTCGCGAGTTCGAGTCTCGTTTCCCGCTCCATTTTTATTTATTTATTGATTACTGGGAGCTGAGTTATAACGCAATTTTTTTTTATAACTCCTTTTTTTTACAAAATAACTCCCATTAAAGTTTTTTTTAGTATTTTTTAAGTAAAATACCAATCCACAAAAAAATTATACTGTTTTTTTGTAGGCAAATTAATATAAAACATCCCCTCTGAATAGAGAAGTTATCGGACTTATCTACTCAGAGGGCAATAACAACCAAAATCTTTTAAGGGGAATTTTATGGCAAAAGAAAAATTCGAGCGAACGAAACCGCACGTAAATATTGGTACTATTGGTCACGTTGACCACGGTAAAACTACTTTAACAGCTGCAATCACTATGTGTTTAGCACTTAAAAATGGTCAAAAAGCAATGGATTATGATCAAATTGATAATGCTCCAGAAGAAAGAGAAAGAGGTATTACAATTGCTACTTCTCACGTTGAGTATGAAACTGAAACTAGACACTACGCTCACGTAGATTGTCCAGGTCACGCCGATTATGTTAAAAACATGATTACAGGTGCTGCTCAAATGGATGGTGCTATTTTAGTTATTGCTTCAACTGATGGACCAATGGCTCAAACAAGAGAGCACATCTTATTATCTAAACAAGTAGGTGTACCATACATCGTTGTATTCTTAAATAAAGAAGATCAACTTGATGATGAAGATAAAGAAGAGATGTTAGAATTAGTTGAAATGGAAGTTAGAGAATTATTATCTGAGTATGATTTCCCAGGTGATGACACTCCAATCGTTGCTGGTTCAGCTTTCCAAGCTTTAGAAGAAGCAAAATCTGGTACAGCTGGTGAATGGGCAGAAAAAATCTATAAATTAATGGATGAAGTTGATGCTTATATCCCAACTCCAGAAAGAGATGCAGATCAAGCATTTTTAATGCCTGTAGAAGATGTATTTACTATCCAAGGTAGAGGTACTGTTGTTACTGGTAGAATTGAAAAAGGTACTATCAAACTAAACGAAGAGATTGAAATCGTAGGTTTCAAAGATACTATGAAAACTACTGTTACTGGTATCGAAATGTTTAGAAAAGAGATGGATGAAGGTGTTGCTGGTGATAACGCTGGTATCCTTTTAAGAGGTATTAAAAAAGAAGATGTTCAAAGAGGACAAGTTCTTGTTAAGCCAGGTTCAATTACTCCACATACTAAATTCAGATGTGAAGTGTATATCCTTTCTAAAGAGGAAGGTGGTAGACATACTCCATTCTTCTCTGGATATAGACCACAATTTTATGTAAGAACAACAGACGTTACTGGTTCTTGTACATTACCAGAAGGTACTGAAATGGTTATGCCAGGTGATAATGTTGAGATGACAGTTGAATTAGTTGCTCCAATTGCAATGGATAAAGGTACAAAGTTTGCTATTAGAGAAGGTGGTAGAACTGTAGGTGCTGGAGTTGTTGCTGAAATTCTTGCGTAAGGATAACTTATGGGTAACGGAGTAAGCATTAAAATTGGATTAAAATGTGAGGAGTCTGGTGATATTAACTATACTACTTACAAAAATCCAAAAACATACACAGAAAAAATGGCAATAAAAAAATATTGTCCAAGATTAAAAAAACACACTTTACACAAAGAAGTGAAACTTAAGTCGTAAGAATTAAGTTTAGTCTGTAAGTTTAAAGGTTGGTAGAAATCTTCTGCCAACTTAACTTACCAATCAACTAGGTCAGTAGCTCCAATGGTAGAGCGCCGGATTCCAAATCCGATGGTTGGGGGTTCGAGTCCCTCCTGGCCTGCCACTAAATTTTTTTAAAAACAGTTTCGACTTTTTTTAAAAGAATTTATAAGCTTAAAATTTTTTGGAGTCGATTGTGAACAAATTTAAAACATATTATAAAAATGCTAAAGAAGAACTTGATAAAGTTATTTTCCCAATTAAAGAACAAATTAGATCTGCATATGTTTCAGTATTTGTAGTAGTTACTGTAATTACACTATTTTTAGCATTAATTGATGCAATCATGTCTCTAAGCTTATCTGCTGTAATTAACTAAGGAATTTAAATGGCACAACAATGGTATGCAATACAAACACACTCAGGAAGTGAATTAGCTGTAAAAAGAGCACTTGAGAGATTAGCAGATGAGATGGCTGATGGTAGAATATCTGAGGTGCTAGTTCCAACAGAAGATTTAATTGAAGTAAAAAAAGGTAAAAAAACTATAGTTGAAAGACCTTTATATCCAGCATACGCTTTTGCAAAAATCGAATTAGATACTGCATTATGGCATAGAATTCAATCAATGCCAAAAGTTGGAAGATTTATTGGTGAGTCAAAAAAACCAACACCTTTATCAAATAAAGATATTGATTCAATTTTAGATAAAGTTCAAAATAGAGCTGCAGCTAAACCAAAAGTATCTTTTGATGAGGGTGAATTAGTAAGAATTAATGAAGGTCCATTCGCAAACTTTAACGGTGTAGTTGAAGATTTTGATATGGCTTCTGGTATTTTAAAACTAAATGTTTCTATTTTTGGAAGAAATACTCCTGTAGAAATCAACTATACTCAAGTAGAAAGAGTAGTATAAATATATTTATTTTAGGCATTAGGCAATAAAACTTTGCTTCCATTGAGTTTTCTTGCCTAATGCCTAAATCATTAAGATAAAAATTTAAAAAAGGAAATAACATGGCTAAAAAAGTAGAAGGTGTATTAAAACTTCAAATTCCTGCTGGTGCAGCTAACCCTTCACCACCTGTTGGTCCTGCTCTTGGACAAAGAGGGATTAATATCATGGAATTTTGTAAAGCTTTTAATGAAAAAACAAAAGATAAAGCTGGATATACTATCCCTGTAGAGATTTCTTACTATAGTGATAAAAGTTTTACTTTTGTAATTAAGCAACCACCAATGACAGATTTAATCAAAAAAATCTCTGGAGTTAAAAAAGGTTCTGATAATCCACTTAAAAATAAAGTTGGAAAATTAACAAAAGATCAAATTATGGAAATCGTTGATATGAAAATCTCGGATTTAAATACTGACGATAAAGATCAAGCTGCTAAAATTGTTGCTGGATCAGCAAGATCAATGGGAATTGATGTTGAATTATAATTCAAAATAAGTCTGACCACTTGACTTTAATTTAGTGGTAGCAAAACAAGTTTTTTAAATCTTGATTTTTATCAAGTGCGAAAACTTGCAAAAAATAAAAATTGCGGAGAATAAAATGGCAAAAAAAGTTTCAAAAAGATATCAATCTTTATTAGAAAAAATTGAAGATAGAAATTATGCATTAGCAGAAGCTTGTAATTCTGTAAGAGAATTAAAGTCAGCTAAATTTGATGAGTCAGTTGAAGTTGCTTTAAACTTAAATGTTGACCCAAGACATGCAGACCAAATGATTAGAGGTGCTGTTGTACTTCCAAATGGTACTGGTAAAACTGTAAGAGTTGCAGTATTTGCTAAAGGTGCTAAAATGGACGAAGCAAAAGCAGCAGGTGCTGATATCGTTGGTAATGATGATTTAGTAGAAACTGTACAAGGTGGAGAGATTAACTTTGATGTTTTAATTGCAACTCCTGATTGTATGGGATTAGTTGGTAAATTAGGTAGAATCCTTGGACCAAAAGGTTTAATGCCAAATCCAAAAACTGGTACAGTAACAATGGATGTTACTAAAGCAGTTAGTGATGCAAAAGGTGGTCAAGTTACATATAGAGTTGATAAAAAAGGTAATATGCAAGCAGCAGTTGGAAAAGTATCTTTTTCAGCAGAAGCTATCCAAGAAAATGTTGCAGCATTTGTTGCAGCAATTAATAAAGCTAAACCATCAACTGCAAAAGGTAAATATATCACTAATGCAGCTATTTCGTTAACAATGTCACCATCTATTACATTAGATACACAAGAATTAATGGATATTAAATAAGGGTTTCCCTTATTTAATTAGCATTCAACAATGAGGATTTTTTATCCTTATGATTGAGTGTTAATCAAAGCACTACATTAAAACTGAAGATAGCCGGTAAAATACTACTCCTGTATTTTGTAAGACCTGCTGAAGTTGGATGTTTTGAAAGGAGAAAGAATGACAAAACAACAAAAAGCTGAAATTATTGACTTTTTAACTGGTGAATTTAAACAATCACAAGCTATCGTAGTATGTGATTATAAAGGTATCGGACATAAACAATTAGAAAGTTTAAGAAAAGAGGCTAGAGAAAATGGTACAAAAGTTCAAGTTGCTAAAAATACTCTTGTAACTGTTGCAGTTAAAAATGCAGAGTTAGGTGATGTTGAATTAACAGGAACAAACATTTTCTTATGGTCAGAAGATCAAATCTCTGCTTGTAAAGTTGCTGATAAGTTTGCATCTGCAAATAAAGAGAAATTCTCTATTAAATCTGGTATTATTGAAGGTCAAATTGCTGATCTTGCAACAGTTAATGCATTTGCTAAATTACCATCTAGAGAAGAGCTTCTTGGTATGCTTGCTGCTACATGGATGGCACCACTTACTAACTTTACAATTGGGCTTGATGCTCTTAGAAGAAAAAAAGAAGAAGAGGCTGCGTAATTTAAATACGCGTTTATAAGATTAAATTAAAATAAAAAAAAATAATAAGGAAAATTGATATGGCAATTTCTAAAGAAGACGTATTAGAATATATCTCTGGTTTATCTGTATTAGAGTTATCTGAATTAGTTAAAGAATTCGAAGAAAAATTTGGTGTTTCTGCACAACCTGTTGCAGTTGCTGGTGTAGCTGCTGCTGGAGCTGCTGATGCTGCTGAAGAAAAAACTGAGTTCGATGTAATCTTAAAAGATGCTGGAGCTAAGAAAATTAATGTTATTAAAGAGATCAGAGCTTTAACTGGTCTTGGATTAAAAGAAGCAAAAGCAATGGCTGAAGAAGCTGGAGCAAAAGTAAAAGAAGGTATCTCTAAAGATGATGCTGAAGCTGCAAAAGCTGCATTAGAAGCTGCAGGAGCAGTTGTAGAATTAGCATAATTGCTTTTCTCATAAATATACGTTATACAAGGCAAAATGCCTTGTATAAAGTTTAGCATCTTTGAAGGCTAAGGCTAAAATTCACGGGAATTTTAACCCTATCCTTTAAGGATGCTTTTGCGCTTTATATATAAAGCTAAAAACCACATTTTATAACAAGGTCGACAATGTTAAACTCTTTAAAATCTGGTAATAGACTTAGGGTTGATTTTGCAAAAAATCCTCAAAAAATAGAAATTCCAAATTTATTACAACTACAACAAAGTTCATATGAAAACTTTTTAATGATCGGTAAAGACGAAAGAACTGAAGCTGGTATTGAAAAAGTTTTTAAATCTGTATTCCCTATTCACGATGCTCAAAATAGAATCACTCTTGAGTATATTGGAAGTGAAGTAGGAAAACCAAAATATGATGTTAGAGAATCAATGGTTAGAGGATTAACTTATTCTATACCTTTAAAAATCAATATTAGACTAACATTATGGGACTTAGACGAAAAAACTGGTGAAAAAATTGGTGTTAAAGATATGAAAGAACAATCTTTATTCATCAGAGAAATTCCATTAATGACAGATAGAACTTCATTTATTGTTAATGGTGTTGAAAGAGTTGTTGTAAACCAACTTCATAGATCACCAGGTGTTATCTTTAAAGAAGAGGAATCAAACACTGCTGGAAGTAAACTAATCTATACTGGACAAATTATTCCAGATAGAGGTTCTTGGTTATATTTTGAATATGATGCAAAAGATGTATTATATGTAAGAATTAATAAAAGAAGAAAAGTTCCTGTAACTATTCTTTTTAGAGCATTAGGTTACTCTAAAGAAGATATTATTAAACTATTCTATCCAATTTTAAATATTAAAATTAAAAACAATAAATTCTTAACAGAATTTAATCCTGATGATTTTACAGGAAGAGTTGAATTTGATATTAAAGATGATAAAGGTAATTTAGTTATTGGTGCTGGAAAAAGACTTACAGCAAGAAAAGCAAAAGCATTAGTTGATGGTGGATTAAAACTTGTTGAGTATCCTGTTGATTTATTAATGGATAGATCAACTGCTAATACAATTTTTGACCCAGAATCAGGTGAGGTTTTATTTGATGCATTAACTAACTTAGATGAATTAAAATTAAAAAAACTTTTAGATTTAGGTTTTGATAATTTTGATATTGCAAATGATTTGGCAAGTGGCGTTGATGATTCTATTATCAATGCATTTAAAGCTGATGCAGAGTCTTTAAAATTATTAAAACAAACTGAACAAATTGATGATGAAAATGATTTATCAGCAATTAGAATCTATAAAGTTATGAGACCAGGTGAGCCTGTAACTAAAGAAGCAGCTAAAGAATTTGTTAAAAAATTATTCTTTGATCCAGAAAGATATGACCTAACAAAAGTTGGTAGAATGAAAATGAACCACAAATTAGGTGTAAATGTTCCTGAGTATGTTACAGTACTTACTTATGAAGATATTATCAAAACTGTTCAATACCTTGTAAAAGTTAAGGCTGGTCATGGACATATCGATGATAGAGACCACTTAGGAAACAGAAGAATTAGAGCAATTGGTGAACTTCTTGCAAACGAATTACACTCTGGTTTAATTAAGATGCAAAAAGCTATTAGAGACAAAATGACTACTTTATCTGGTACATTAGAAGATATTATGCCACACGATTTAGTTAACTCTAAAATGATTACATCAACTATTACTGAGTTCTTTACATCTGGTCAGTTATCACAATTTATGGACCAAACTAACCCATTATCAGAAGTTACTCATAAAAGAAGACTTTCTGCACTTGGTGAAGGTGGTCTTGTTAAAGAAAGAGCTGGATTTGAAGTAAGGGACGTTCACCCAACACACTACGGTAGAATCTGTCCAGTTGAAACTCCAGAGGGTCAAAATATTGGTCTTATTAATACACTATCAACATTCTCTAAAGTTAATAGCTTGGGATTTATTGAGGCTCCTTATAAAAAAGTTGTAGATGGTGTTGTAACTGATGAGATTATTTATGTTACAGCAACTCAAGAAGAGGGTATGGTTATTGCACCAGGCTCAACAAAAGTTGATGATCATGGGAAAATTATTGAGCCATTAATAGAAGCTAGACAAGATGGAGAAATTTTACTTGTTGAAAAAAGTAAAGTTAATCTAATTGATATTTCATCTCAAATGGTTATGGGAGTTGCTGCTTCATTAATTCCATTCTTAGAGCATGATGATGCCAACAGAGCACTGATGGGATCGAACATGATGAGACAAGCGGTTCCATTACTTAGACCAAATGCGCCAATCGTAGGTACTGGTTTAGAAAAAATCGTTGCAAGAGATGCATGGGAAGCAATTAAAGCTAAAAGAGGTGGAACAGTAGAAAAAACAGATGCTAAAAACGTTTACATCAGAGGTGAAGATGAAAATGGTGCATTTATCGACCACTATGAAATCAATAAAAACGTAAGAACAAACAACAATACTTCTTTTGGGCAAAGAACTGCAACTAAAGAGGGGCAAGTTGTTGAAGCTGGTCAAGTTATTGCTGATGGTCCATCAATGGATAAAGGTGAGTTAGCAGTTGGTGTTAACGCAATGGTTGCCTTCATGCCTTGGAATGGATATAACTATGAGGATGCAATTATCCTTTCTCAAAGGCTAATTGAAGAGGATGCATTTACTTCTGTTCATATTTATGAAAAAGAGGTTGAGTGTAGAGAGCTTAAACATGGTAACGAAGAGATTACTAGAGATTTACCAGGTGTAAAAGAAGAATCAATTACACACCTTGATAACTCAGGTATTGTAAAAGTTGGTACTTATGTAAAATCAGGAATGATTTTAGTTGGAAAAGTTACACCAAAAGGTGAGATTAAACCAACTCCAGAAGAGAGACTTTTAAGAGCAATTTTTGGTGAAAAAGCTGGTCACGTTATAAATAAATCATTATACTGTCCAACTTCAATGGAAGGTACAGTTGTTGATGTAAAAGTATTCACTAAAAAAGGATACGAAAAAGACGAAAGAGCAATCGCTGAAATTGAAGCTGAAAAAGCTGAACTTGATATCAAACACCATGATAAACTTTTAATGCTTGATAGAGAAGAGATTTTAAAAATTAATGATTTATTATCTAAATCTGCTTTATCAAAAGATGTAGAAGTTGAGGGTGTGAATTACAAAGTTGGTGACAAAATCCCAATGGATGTATTAGCAAATGTAAATAGATTTGCAATGAAAAAAGTTGTAGCATCATTTAGTAGTGATGTTGAAAAACAATACAACGATATTAAAGAGCATTTTATTAAACAAAAAGCTACTTTAAGAGAAGAACATGAAGAAAAACTTCAAGTTCTAGAGCACGATGATATTTTACCAAGTGGTGTAATTAAACAAGTTAAAGTTTATATTGCAACTAAGAGAAAAATCAAAGTTGGGGATAAAATGGCAGGACGTCACGGTAACAAAGGTATCGTTTCTAACATCGTTCCTCAAGTTGATATGCCATATTTAGAAGATGGAACAACTGTAGATGTTATTCTTAACCCACTTGGGGTTCCTTCAAGGATGAATATTGGACAAATCTTAGAGGTTCACTTAGGATTAGTAGGTAGAAAATTAGGTCACCAAATCCAAGATATTTTTGATGCAAAAAAAGCAGATTTCTTAATTGAATTAAGAGCAAAAATGACTGAAATTGCATCAGTTGCAAAACTTATGAATGGTAAAGCATTTATGGATTCTTTAAGTGATGAAGAGTTGATTTCATATGCACAAGACTGGGCAAAAGGTGTAAGATTTGCAACTCAAGTATTTGATGGTGTTAAAGAGGAAGAGTTTGTAAAACTATTCGAATTAGCAAAAATAGATACAGATGGTAAATCAACACTTTACGATGGTAAAACTGGTGATAAAATGAAAGAAAGAGTAAACGTAGGTTATATGTATATGTTGAAGCTTCACCACTTAGTTGATGAAAAAGTTCACGCAAGATCTACAGGACCATACTCACTTGTAACACAACAACCAGTTGGTGGTAAAGCACTATTTGGTGGACAAAGATTTGGGGAAATGGAAGTTTGGGCACTTGAAGCATACGGTGCTACAAATGTTCTAAAAGAGATGCTTACTACTAAATCGGATGACGTTGAAGGTAGAACAAAAGCATATAGAGCAATTGCAAATGGTGAAAATGTTCCAAGATCTGGTGTTCCAGAAACATTCTTCGTATTAACAAAAGAGTTAAAAGCTCTTGGACTTGATGTTGAGATTTTTGACGAGGTAGAAGATAATGAGCAATAATGAAAAATATTTAGAACCTATAGAGATTAAAGAGTTAGAAAGACCACAAGATTTTGCTGCATTTCAATTAAGACTTGCTAGCCCTGAAAAGATTTTATCGTGGTCTTCTGGGGAAGTTAAAAAACCAGAAACTATTAACTATAGAACACTTAAACCAGAAAGAGATGGACTTTTCTGTGCTAAAATTTTTGGACCAGTAAAAGATTATGAGTGTCTTTGTGGTAAATACAAAAAAATGAGATACAAAGGTATTGTATGTGAAAAATGTGGTGTTGAAGTAACATCATCAAAAGTAAGACGTCACAGAATGGGGCATATAGAACTTGTATCTCCAGTTGCTCATATTTGGATGGTTTCATCACTTCCTACAAGAATTGGTACATTACTTGGTGTTAAATTAAAAGATTTAGAAAGAGTATTATATTATGAAGCATATATTGTAAATGAACCAGGTGAAGCTTTTTATGATAATGAAAAAACTAAAAAAGTTGAAAAATATGATATCTTAAATGAAGAGCAATATAGAACTATTTCAGATCTATTTGATCATACAGGTTTCCACGCTGATATGGGTGGGGAAGTTGTAAGAGACTTATTAGAGAATTTAGATTTAATTGAGTTATTAAACGTATTAAAAAATGAAATGGCTGGAACTAAATCTGAGGCAAAAAGAAAAACTATTGTTAAAAGATTAAAAGTTGTTGAAAACTTTATTAATTCTGGAAATAGACCAGAGTGGATGATGTTAACACAACTTCCAGTTCTTCCACCAGATTTAAGACCACTTGTTGCTCTTGATGGTGGTAAATTTGCAGTTTCAGATGTTAATGACCTTTATAGAAGAGTTATCAACAGAAATAACAGACTTAAGAAATTAACAGAACTTGATGCACCAGAGATTATTATTAGAAATGAAAAAAGAATGCTTCAAGAAGCAGTTGATGCTTTATTTGATAATGGAAAAACTGCAAATGCAGTAAAAGGTGCAAATAAAAGACCACTTAAATCATTATCTGAGATTATTAAAGGTAAACAAGGAAGATTTAGACAAAACTTACTTGGTAAAAGGGTTGACTTCTCAGGAAGATCTGTAATCGTTGTTGGTCCTTCATTAAATATGGACCAATGTGGATTACCTAAGAAAATGGCTTTAGAGTTATTTAAACCGCATCTAATGGCAAAACTAGAAGAAAAAGGTTATGCAACAACTTTAAAATCAGCAAAAAGATTAATTGAAAACGAAACAAACGAAGTTTGGGAATGTTTAGCAGAAATCGTTGATGAGTATCCAGTATTACTAAATAGAGCTCCAACGCTTCACAAACTTTCAATTCAAGCGTTTCACCCAGTATTAATTGATGGTAAAGCTATTCAGTTACACCCATTAGTTTGTGCGGCATTTAACGCCGATTTCGATGGTGACCAAATGGCGGTGCACGTGCCATTATCACAAGAAGCTATTGCAGAAGCTAAGATTTTGATGATGTCTTCTATGAACATCCTTTTACCAGCTTCAGGTAGAGCTATTGCTGTACCATCTCAGGATATGATTTTAGGTATTTACTACCTATCATTAGAAAAAGATGGTGTTAAAGGTGAACATAAACTATTTGCAGATGTTAATGAAGCTAAAATTGCTTTAGAGATGGGACAAGTAGATTTACATGCAAAAATTAGAACAAAAATTGATGATAAAGTAATTCACTCTACAATTGGTAGATTAATTATTCATGAAATTTTGCCAAGTTTTGTACCTGTAGAGTTATGGAATAAGATTTTAAAGAAAAAAGATATTGGTGCATTAGTTGATTATATCTACAAACATGGTGGATATGAAGTAACTCCAAGATTCTTAGATAACCTTAAAAACTTAGGTTTCAGATATGCAACAGATGCTGGTATTTCTGTATCTATTGATGATATTAGAGTTCCTGAAACAAAAGTTGATCATATTGCTAAATCTAAAAAAGAGGTTATTGAAGTTCAAAAACAATTCTCTCAAGGTTTATTAACTGAACAAGAAAGATATAACAAAATTATTGATATCTGGACAGAGGTAAATAATAGACTTGGTACAGAGATGATGGATTTAGTTAAAACTGATAAAGATGGGTTTAACTCTATTTATATGATGGCCGATTCTGGGGCTAGGGGTTCTGCTGCTCAGATTAGACAGTTATCAGGTATGAGGGGTCTTATGGCTAAACCTGATGGTACAATTATTGAGACACCAATTATCTCTAACTTCCGTGAAGGTCTAAATGTACTTGAGTACTTTATTTCTACACACGGTGCGAGAAAAGGTCTTGCCGATACAGCTCTTAAAACAGCGAATGCGGGATATTTAACAAGAAAACTTATTGACGTATCTCAAAATGTTAGAATTACAGTTGAAGATTGTGGTACTCACGAAGGTATTGAGATTACAGATATTAGTTCAGGTAACGAACTTATTGAGTCTTTAGAAGAAAGAATCACAGGTAGAGTTATCGCTGAAGATATTATTGATCCTATCTCTAATGAGATTTTATTTACAGAAGGAACTTTAATAACTGAAGAGGATGCAAAAGTTGTTGCTGATGCAGAGGTTAAATCTGTTGTTATTAGAACTCCATTAACTTGTAAAGAGGAGCATGGTTTATGTTCTAAATGTTATGGTCTAAACCTTGGTGAGCAAAGAAAAGCAACTCCAGGTGAAGCAGTTGGGGTTGTTGCAGCTCAATCAATTGGGGAACCAGGAACACAGCTAACTCTACGAACTTTCCACGTTGGGGGAACAGCATCTGCTACTCAAACAGAAAGAGAGTTAAAAGTTGATAAAGAAGGTTTTATCAGATACTATAACATAAGAACACATTTAAATAAAGATGGTAAAAATATAGTAGCAAACAGAAGAAATGCTGGTATATTACTTGTTGAACCAAAAATTAATGCACCATTTAAAGGTAGTGTTACTGTTGAAACTATTCACGAAGAAACAATTTTAACAATTACAAATGGTAAAGAGACTAAAAAATATTATTTAAGAAAAAATGATGTTGCTAAACCAAATGAGTTAGCAGGGGTTTCTGGTAAAGTTGAAGGTAAACTTTATTTACCATATACAGATGGTCAAGAGGTTGATGTAAACGAATCAATCGTTGAGATGATTAAAGATGGATGGAATGTACCAAATAGGATTCCATATGCATCTGAATTAAAAGTTGCAGATGGTGCACCTATTACATCTACTTTAGTATCTGGAGCAAAAGGTATTGTTAAGTACTATAAACTTCATGGTGATTATCTTGAAAGAAGAGAAGATATTAAAGCTGGTGAAGTTGTTAGTGAAAAAGGTTTATTTGCAGTTGTTGTAGATGCAGAGGGTAGAGAAGCGTTAAGACACTATATCTCAAGAGGTTCTGTCGTACAATTAGATGACAACTCAGAAGTTGAAAAAGATTCAACAATTGCACTTCCTGCAAACAACGAACAAGTTGTAATTGCGGAATGGGATCCATATTCAAATCCAACTATTGCAGAAAAAGCTGGTAAGATTGCATTTGAAGATATTATCCGAGGGGCAACTGTTGCTGAGCAATTTGATGAATTAACTGGTACATCAAAACTTGTTGTAAATGAATATATTCCTGCTGGTTATAAACCTGCAATTGTTGTTGCAACTGAAGATAAAGAGTTAATTAGATATACGCTTGATCCTAAAACTTCATTATTTGTAAGTGAAGGACAGTCTGTAGAAGTAGCAGATATTATTGGTAAAACACCAAAAGCAACTCAAAAATCAAAAGATATTACTGGAGGTCTTCCAAGAGTATCTGAGTTATTTGAAGCAAGACGTCCTAAAAATATAGCAGTACTTGCTTCTTTTGATGGTATGGTAACATTTGGTAAACCATTAAGAAATAAACAAAGAGTTATTGTTACTGATGAGAATGCAAATAAAGCTGAGTATTTAATAGAAAAATCTAAGCAAATCCTTGTACATGAAGGTGAGTTTGTTCACGCTGGTGAGGCATTAACAGATGGTCAAGTTTCTCCTCATGATGTATTAAGAATCTTAGGTGAAAAAGCACTTCACTACTTTATTGTATCTGAAGTACAACAAGTATATAGATCTCAAGGGGTTAATATCGCTGATAAACATATTGAGGTTATTACATCTCAAATGTTAAGACAAGTATCTATCTTAGATGGTGGAGATACTAAGTTTATTATTGGTGATATGGTTTCTAAGAAAAGATTTAAAATAGAAAATGAAAAAATCATCAAACTTGGTGGTAAACCAGCAATTGCTGAACCATTATTACTTGGTATTACAAGAGCTGCAGTTACGTCTGATTCTATTATCTCGGCTGCATCTTTCCAAGAAACAACAAAAGTTCTAACAGAAGCTGCAATTAGTGCAAAAATGGATATGTTGGAAGACTTAAAAGAAAACGTTGTTATTGGTAGAACTATTCCAGTTGGAACAGGTCTATACAAAGACAAAAAAGTTAAATTCGAAGATTACGAAGAGAACTAAGATATTAGGGATTTCCCTAATATCAAAACTATATGGATACAATCTCACTACTTTTTATTTTTATTGCAATTGAATTATTTGAATCAAATTGGCAAAAAAATGATACTCTTTATGGTCTTATATACAACAATTTTTTAATCTATCAAAAAAGTATTTTTTTATATTTTATTTTACATGCAAGTTTTTTCTATACACTATTTTTATCAGTGTATTTAAACAATTTTGGTTTTTGGATGAGTTCTATTATTGTAGTAAAATTTTTAGATATGGCATTTAAACTAAGTATGATGAAAAAATTAGAACAAGGCAGTGATATAAAAGAAGTTATGCCAATGGATATAAAAATGACACTATTTTTTAGATATATGAATGTTTTAGTATATCCACTTAGTTTTGTATTTGCAACAAAACTATTTTTCTAGCTAATAACTGATAATTAATATCATTTTAAACTACTTATGATATTATAATATTTATGAATACTTTTGAATTTGAATACTTAATAAAAAATGCTAAATATAATACAAAATATGAGCCTATAATTGATATCCGCACAAATAAAATATATGGATATGAAGCTTTATCTATTTTTGATATAGATGCCGAATTAATCACTACTGAAGAGATATTTAATAGACTTCATCATACAAATGAACTTTTTTTTCATCTAGAAAAAAGAAATAAAATACATCAAGTAAAAAATTATGATTTTAATGAGAAACTTTTTTTAAATTTTGATGCAGATATAGTAAGTTCACAAACTCAAAGAGAGTATTGGAGTGGATTTTTAGAAAAATATAAAGATTTTATTGTAGTTGAAATAACAGAAAATGGGAGTGATGATGAATCAAGTTCTGAAGTTATGAGAGATTTTTCAATATGGTTAAAACAAAATGGAATTAATTCTGCATTGGATGATTTTGCAAAAGAGGGTAGTATGTTTTCATTTTTAATTATGGAAAATTCTCAATATATAAAAATTGATAAGTCATTTTTAAAACAAATAGAAAAAAATAAAAACTATATACACTATTTAAAAGGTTTACTTCTTACAATTCAAGTAGATGGGAAAAAAGCAATTATTGAAGGAATAGAAACAAAATCTCACTTAGAATTAGCAAGAACACTTGGCTGTGATTATGTACAAGGCTATTACTTCAAAGATTTAACTGTCATTAAATAGTATCTAACATTTTTTATATAAATTAAATGATAAACTTACACTTTAATTTATAAAGGATAGATAATGCAATATTTAGTAATAGCTTATGATAACAAAGGTGCTCTTGATAAAAGAATGGAAAATAGACCTGCTCATGTAGAAGGGACACAAAAACTAATGGCAGAAGGAAAAATTATAAGTGCTTGTGCTTTAATTGAAGATGATAAAATGGTAGGTTCTTCTGTATTAACAAGTTTTGAAAATGATGATGAATTTGATGCTTGGTTAAGTAATGAACCATATGTAAAAGGTGGCGTTTGGAATATGGAAGAGATTCAGATAGTGCCTGTAAAGGTTATGCCTAAAGCATAATACTAAATAGATGCTGGATTTAAATCTTTTAGCAAGAATTTCTTATTTTTTTTTAATTTTATTTTTAGGATATAATTTATATTTTAGATATATCTTAAAAATTAAATATACAAAATTTTTGATTCTTTTTTCTATAAATATGTTAATAGGAATATCTTTAATTCACTTAAGAAATAGTATACCTGATTTCTATTCAATGATATTTTCTAATCTTTTAATTGGATTAGCAGAGATATTTCTATATCTAGCTATAAAAGGTATGTTAGGACTTGATAATAATTGGAAAAATCGTTATTATATACTTATTTTAATACTTTTTATAGGTTATATGATATTTACTTATATTTATTATGATTTATCTATAAAAATGATGATTTCTTCTGTATATTTTATGAGTTTTGATGCAATTATGGGGCTAATGTTTCTTAGAGATAGAGATAAAAAGTTTAGATTTATTAATATAATTTCCTCTATAGTATTTTTTATAGGAAGTGTAGTATTTGCTGTTAAATTATTTAATGCAATTTTTGGGAACATTAATCCTAGCTATTTAAGTAATAATAGTATAATTATCTACCTACCATATTTTTATTTAATCCTTTTTTGTATATGGATGATTTTTTTAGTATTTATATATAGAAAAAATAGGAATATTTAGTTTTATATAAAATTTTATTCTACTAAAGTATAATAAATCAAAAAATTATGCTAGATTTTTCATCTAAAATAGTATTGATTATCTAGTTGGTTTATAATATTTAGGTAGTTTATGAAATATATATTTTTTATTATAATCTTATGTACTTGTTTATTTTCACAAAAATTAGAAAAAATAAAATTACAACTACAATGGAAACATCAGTTTGAATTTGCAGGATTTTATATAGCAAAAGAGAAAGGATTTTATGAAGAAGAGGGGTTAGATGTAGATTTTATTGAATTTAAAGAGGGGATGGATATAACCCAAGAGGTTTTATCAGGAAATGCAGATTATGGATTGTCTTTCTCTTCTATAATAATTGATTATTTCAAAAATAGACCCATAGTAATGGTTGCAAATTTTTTTAAGCAATCACCTTTAGTATTAGTAACCCAAAAAGATATAAAAATTCCAAGTGATTTAAAAAACAAAAAAGTAATGGGATTATTAGATAGTACTCATAAAAGAACTATATTAACAATGTTGAGCAAATTTGATATAAAATCTGATGATTTTATAAATATTCCAAGAGTATTTTCATTAGAAGCATTTATCAATAAAGAGGTTGATGCAATAAGTGTATTTACAACAAACGAGATATACACTTTAAATAAGTTAGGAATAAAATATAATATATTAGATCCGGCTGTTTTTGGAACTAAATTTTATGATTTAAATTTATTCACAACAAAAAAAGAGGCTAAAAACAATCCTTTAAGAGTTGAAAAGTTTAAGAAAGCATCTATCAAAGGATGGAAATATGCTTTGGAAAACAAAGAGGAAACTGTTAATCTTATTTTAAATAAATACAATCCCCAAAACAAATCAAAAGAGGCTTTATTTTTTGAAGCTAGACAAATAGAATATTTAATGCTTACAAATATTTATCCTATTGGTAGTATTGATTTAGAAAGAATCCATATTATAGCAGATAATTTTGCCCAATCTGAATTTATGAATGTTCAATCTAAAGATATCTTGAAAGAGTTTATTTTTGATAAGCAATCTTTATATATGGAATTAACAGAAGAACAAAAACAATATTTAAAAGATAAAAAAGAATTAAAAATGTGTGTAGATCCTAATTGGATGCCATTGGAGATGATAGAAGATGGTAAACACATGGGAATTGCTGCTGATTTTATGAACATAATCTCTAAAAAAATTAATATTCCTATAGATTTAGTGATTACTAAAAACTGGACACAGACTTTAAATAGAGCCCAAAAGTATAGATGTGATATTTTATCTTTAGCAGAAAAAACACCATCTAGACAAAAATATTTGAATTTTACAACTCCTTATGTTGTAACACCTTTAGTTATAGTAACAAAAACAGGTGTACCTTTTATCAATAATATAGAGAGTATAAAGAATAGAAAACTTGGTATAGTTGAAAACTATTCTATATTTGAACTTTTAAAAAATAAGTTTCCTGATATAAATTTAGTTCAAGTAGAGTCTGTGGCCGATGGTTTAGAGCAAGTACAACAAGAAAAAATTTTTGGTTTAATTGATAACTCTATTGTTATAAATCATGAAATTTACAAGAGATCAATAGATGATTTAAATATATCTGGACAATTTAAAGAATCATTTTTTTTAAGTATTGCTTCAAGGAATGATGAACCTATCTTACATGAGATTATGGAAAAGGCATTAGGTTCAATTGATAGTAAAGATAGAGAAAAAGTTTTTTATAAATGGACTCATTTGAAATATGATAAAGTTATTGATTATAAGCTAGTTACAGAGATTTTATTTTCTTCTATAGCAATTTTATTATTGTTTATATATTGGAATTTTAAATTAAAAGAGGAGATTAAAAACAAAGAAATTGCCAAGAAAAAGTTGATGGATAGTGAAGAGAAGTTTAGAAAACTTTTTGATAGTGCACCAGTACTTTTAAACTCTTTTGATGAAAATGGTAAGTTAGTTTTATGGAATAAAGAGTGTGAAAAAGTTTTTGGATATAGTTTTGAAGAGTTGTTTAATGAAAAAGAACCTTTGTCATTATTTTACCCAGATATTCATATTCAAAAAAAGGTAAAGGACTCTTTAAGTATTGTTCATGAAGAAGCAGTATATAAAGAATGGCATCCTATAACTAAATATGGAAAAGAGTTAGTAACAATGTGGGCAAATGTTAGACTCCCTAATAATGTAATAATAAATGTAGGATATGATATAACAAAACAGTATCATAATGAAATAGCAATAAAAGAGAAAGCTATTCAATTAAAACTTGCAAAATTAGAACTTGAGAATCTAAATAACACTTTAGAAAATAGAATAAAAGAAGAGATAGATAAAAATACTAAATATCAAATTACAATTATGGAGCAAAGTAAACTAGCTCAAATGGGTGAAATGATAGAGAATATTTCTCACCAATGGAGGCAACCATTAGCTGAAATAAACTCAACTGTTATGTTAATAGACATGATATTGTCAAAGAAAAATATTTTAGATAATGAAATTGATGAAAAACTTTTAGAAATAGAACAATTAACAAAATATATGTCTAATACAATCAATGATTTTAAATATTTTTTTGAACCAAATAAGATAAAAGAGGAGTTTTATTTTTATGAGAATATATTAAACTCTTTGAAAATATTAAAAGGAAGAATATCTTTTGCACAAATTGAAATTGACATAGATATTGATAAAAATATCTCTTTTAAGTCATATCCAAATGAATTAAATCAAGTTATTTTAGCTATATTGAACAATTCTATAGATGCAATTGAAGAGAATAAAATAGTTAATCCAATAATATCTATTAGTTTAATAGAGAGTTCAGCTATGTTAAGTTTATCTATTGAAGATAATGCAAAAGGGATAGATGAGAAGATAATTAATAAAATATTTGAACCATATTTTACAATGAAACATAAATCTCAAGGTACAGGTCTTGGACTTTATATATCTAAAATGATAATTGAAAAAGGTTTAAATGGAACAATATCTGTAGAGAATAGAAACTTAGGAGTTTGTTTTATATTAAACTTACCAAAGGAGAATAATGAATAAAGAGTTATATCCATACAAAGTTTTATTTGTAGAAGATGAAGAGTTATTAAGGAAAAATTACACAAGTTACTTAAAAATGCTTTTTGCTGAAGTTTTTGAAGCAAAAGATGGTGAAGAAGCATTAGCCCTTTATAAAAAAATAAAGCCTGATATTTTAATTGTTGATATAAATATTCCTAAAATAGATGGTTTAGAACTATTGAAGATTATTCGACAAAACGATATAAAAACGAAAGCTATAATCTTGACAGCATATGTTAGTAAAGAGTTTCTTCTTGAAGCTACTTCTTTGAAATTAGTAAGGTATTTAGAAAAACCAGTTAGTAGAAAAGATTTGAAAGATGCATTACTATTAGCAGTAGATGAGATACTAACTTATAATATTAGAAATATAAAAACAATTAATATAAAAGATGAATTGCTTTGGAATAATGAATTAAGGGAATTAAAATATCAAAATGAGAGTATAGAGTTGACAAACAATGAAAAACTTTTTTTAGAACTACTTTTATCCCATCCAAACAGAGTTTTTAGTTATGATGAAATATTTTTTCATGTTTGGAATAATTATGACAATGACGCGAGTTTTAATGCTATAAAAAATTTAATTAGGAGGTTAAGAAAAAAATTGCCTTATGAGATAATTCAGAATGCATTTAATGAAGGTTATAAAATAAATGTGCAATAAATATATGATTTTGATGAAATAATATCACTTTTGATACTTCTTTGATACTTCTTGTTTATACAATTCTAAAAAACAAATTAGGATGTATTAAATGGGAAAGAAAAGTTTTATAAGTTTTGTAGCAAGCGGTGTATTACTTTTAGGTATAAATTCTAATGCACTTACTTTAGAAGAGAGTATAAAAGAGGTAATAAAAACTAACCCAATTGTAAAAGAAAGGTTAAGTAACTTTAGAGAAGTTCAGCAAGATTTAAATATTGCTGAATCAGAATACTATCCATCTTTAGATTATAAGGCAAGTATTGGAAAAAATTTTGCAGGAGAATTTAAAGATAAAATTGATGAAATCAATTATAGACATTATACTCACTCTTTAAAATTAACTCAAAATATTTTTAATGGTTTTAGCACTTCAAATAAAGTTGATTACCAAAAACAAAGAATTCTTGCCGCTGCATATCATTATTTGGAAAATACAAATGATATTGCTTTTCAAATGGTTGGAGCATATCTAGATGCAATTAGAAGTTATAGATTACTTCAAAATGCTAAAGATAATGTATTAGTAAATGAAAAAATATATGAAGATGTTCAATCTTTATATGATTCAGGATTAACTACCAAATCAGAAATGACAAAAATCTATTCATCTTTATCTCTTGCAAAATCAAATTTAGTAGTTCAGCAAAATAATACAGTTGATAAAGGCTTTAGGTTTAAAAGAATTTTAGGAAGAGATGTAAATATTTCAGAATTATCTTTACCAAAACTTGATTTAGCAATGCCCGAGAGTATACAAAGAGCAACGATGTATGCTATTAGAAATAATCCTTCAATTTTAGTAAGTAATTATAACATCAAAGGTGCACAAAGCCTTTATAGAGAAAAAAAGAGTAAATACTATCCAAAAATAGATTTAGAGATAGAACAACTTTATAATGATGTAAATAAAGATAATAGATATGATAGTCCAGATGATAGAACAAGAGCATATCTTACTCTATCTTGGAATATATATAAAGGTGGGGCACATCAGTCAGATATTCAAAAAAGTAGAAGTTCTGTAAACAAAGAAGTTGAGATACAAAGAGATTTAAAAAGACAAACAATTGAGAGTTTAGAATTATCATGGTCAGCATATGAGATGTTGACAAAGCAGTTATCTGAGCTGTATAAATATTATGAATATAGTAATGAAACATTGCAAAGTTATAAAAAAGAGTATGAGATGGGAAGAAGAACTTTATTAGACCTTTTATCTGCTCAAAATGATTTAATCAATGCAAAAACTCAAATAATAAATGCTCAAACTGATAAACTTTTTGCACAATACAGAGTATTAGATGCTATGGGATTATTAGTTACTTCTGTTGTTGAAGATAAACAAGAGTATGAAAATATTGCATATCCAACAAAAAAGCCATTTGAAATAGAAGAAGATAAATTACCTGTAAAATTAGATGTAGATTCTGATGGTGTAGTTGATTCTATTGATATTTGTGATAACTCATCAACAGGTGATAATATAAAACCTACAGGATGTATCCAAGAACAAAAAGATAGTGATTTTGATGGAGTAATTGACTCTAAAGATAGTTGTAATGATACTATCCTTGGAAAAATTGTTGATGAAAATGGTTGTGCTTTAGAAGAGAAAGAGAATAGATTTGAACCAAAAGAAGAAGAGTACTTAACTGAAGTTCCAAAATTTACTGATGCAAGTCCTAAAAAATCAGATAAATTAGGTTTATATGATTATGAATTTAATGCAGCAGCAAATAAAAATATTGATTCAACAAAATTAGATAAACATCTAATGTATGATGATTTTGAAGTAATTAAAAGATTTGAATTTATTGATATGAACGATATTGATTTAGAAGATGAAAAGCTTAATGAACAAATCAAAAAAATAGTGGAACAAATAAATTCTTATAAAAGAGACGATATAACAGTTAGTGTGATTGGCCATACTCAAAATATGAAAGATAAAACAGAAAGCTACAATAAAGCTTTAGGGTATTCAAAAAATATTGAAAATCTTTTAATAAAAAATGGATTAGAAAAAACTAAAATTGTTTCTCAATCAAGAGTTGATTTTGATAATTTATTTTTAGAAACAGATTTACATAAGTTAAATAATGTAGTTGCAATCACTTTATATGTACCAAGTTTAAATGAAAAAAACATTTTAGATGATGATAAAGATGGTGTAATAAATGAGTTAGATAAATGCCCTAATACTACAAAAGGTTATACTGTTGATAAAGATGGATGTACACAAAAAATAAATCTTGAAGTTTTATTTGAAAATAATTCATCAACTATAAAAGAGGATACAAAAGATAAAGTATTAGCTTTTTCAAAATTTTTACAAGATAACAAAGAATTTGATACGATGATTACTGGTCATGCAAGTAATGATGGTAAGAGTTCTGCTTTTTATAATAAGAAATTATCTTTACAAAGAGCAGATACAATAAAAGAAATCTTAGTAGAAGATGGTGTTGAAAGTTCAAGGATTACTACTACTGGAAAAGGATATGAGCAACCAGTTGCAAAGAACGATACAGCAGAAGGAAGAGCTCTAAATAGAAGAATAGAAGCTGAACTTATCAATATAAATAATAAATAAAGATAAAAGTTAATGCATCATTCTCCTAAAAAAGATTCTTTACTTGAGTCTTTAGTTTTATATACTAGATTATTTCATAAACCATATTCTGCACAGTCATTAATGTCAGGTTTACCACTAGATGTAAACCTGACAGAACAACTATTGTTTTCTAAAAACAATTCAAAATCTTTATTTTCAAGAGCTGCGTCAAGGGCAGGATTAAAAACAACCTTAATAGAAAGGTCAATATCTGATATTTTACAATTACAACTTCCTATGATATTAATTTTATCAAACAATAATAGTTGTATTTTAGATAGTTTCATAGAAAACAAAACAAAAGCTAAAATTATATTTAGTGCTGATGAACCTTTAGTTGAGATTGTTGAGGTAAAACAGTTAGAAGAAGAGTATTTAGGTTATGCTTTTATGTTAAAAAAAGCTTTTGAATATGAAGATGAAAATAATAAAAGAACATTAGATTTAAAAAATCATAAACATTGGTTTTGGAACACTTTGGGTTTTTCAAAAAAAATATATTTAGATTGTATTTTAGCATCAGTTTTAATAAATCTTTTTGTTTTAGCTACCCCTTTATTTACTATGAATGTATATGATAGGGTTATCCCAAATAATGCACAAGAAACACTTCTTGTTTTTACGATTGGGATTGTTTTAGTTTATATCTTAGATGGGTCTTTGAAATTTTTGAGAACTTACTTTTTGGAGATGGCAGGTAAAAAAAGTGATATTATCATTTCATCAATAATATTTGAGAAAGTTTTAGATTTAAAAATGGACGCCCATCCCAAATCGGTGGGTTCTTTTGCAAACAATTTAAAAAGTTTTGATAGTATTAGATCTTTTCTTACAAATGCTACATTGAGTGTTTTGATAGATTTTCCTTTTTCTATTTTATTTTTATTAGTGATATTTTATATTGCTGGAATTATGGTTTTAGTTCCTTTATTTATTATGGTTATAATAGTTTTTTATGCTTTATTTATAAGAAAACCTTTACAACAAAGTATAGAAACTACATATGAAGCAGCTGCTAAAAAGAATGGAATCTTAATAGAATCTTTACATAATATTGAAACTATAAAATCTCAAGGCTTATCTAGTAATATCCAATTTGATTGGGAGGAATCAACAGGAGAAATTGCAAACAAAAGTTTAAAATCAAGATTACTCTCTTCTTCAATCCCTACTGTTTCTGGGTTATTAATTGGTTTAAATACTGTTTTAATTATTGTAATAGGAGTATTTCAAATCCAGAATTTTGAGCTTACTATGGGAGGATTAATAGCTGCTATGATTCTTTCTTCACGGGCTATTTCACCTATGGGACAAATAGCTGCTTTGATTTCAAATTATGAAGATGCTAAAACCTCATATAAAATGTTAGATGAGATTGTTAATAAACCTCTTGAAAGACCCCTTGCCAAAGAGTTTGTAAAAAGAGTATCCATAAAAGGTAATATCGAATTTAGAAATGTAACTTTTAAATATCCAGATTGTGAAGCTTATGCTTTAGAGGATGTAAGTTTTACTATTAAAGAGGGGGAAAAGGTTGCTTTTATTGGTCAAATAGGCTCAGGTAAAAGTACTATTGCTAAACTTATTTTAAAACTATATGAACCTCAAAGTGGTTCTATTTTGATTGATGGAATTGATATATCTCAAATTGACCCAGCAGATTTAAGAAAATGTTTTGCTTATGTTCCTCAAGATATCCATCTTTTTAGGGGAACAATAAAAAATAATATCTTAGGTTCTTATAGATTTGTTGATGACCAATGGTTATTAGAGTGTTCACAAACAAGTACAACTGATGATTTTGTAAAGCTTCATCCACTGGGTTATGATATGCAAATAGGTGAGCGTGGATTGGGTCTTTCAGGAGGTCAGCGACAAAGTGTAGGAATAGCAAGAGCCTTAATAAATAATTCTGATATCTATCTTTTTGATGAACCAACTAATGCTATGGATCAAACTACAGAAACTAAGGTTTTAAATAATTTAAAAGAGGATATTGAAAAGAAAACTCTTCTTTTAGTAACTCAAAAAATGAGTATGTTAAATCTTGTTTCAAAAGTAATAGTTATGCATCAAGGTAAAAAAGTATTAGAGGGTAATAAAGAAGAGGTTATAAAAAAGCTAGGAGCAATTAGTGGCTAGGTTAAAAGAGATAAAAGAGGCTTTTTTTAATAAAAATACCCCAATAATAAATAAAAAACTTAGTAAACATGACTATGAATATATGAATAGTTTAAGTGCAGCTGTTATTTATAATAGACCAAAAAAATTGCATTGGGTATTGATATCTTTTTTTATCACAGTATTTTCTTTTATCATTTGGGCTTCTTTTGCTTCAATTGATGAAATAGCAAGAGGACAAGGAAAAGTTGTACCTAGTGGGCAAAATCAAATTATTCAAAATCTTGAAGGTGGAATCGTATCTCAGATTTTAGTAAAAGAGGGTGATTTTGTAAAAAAAGGGCAAGTATTAATTAGAATTAACAATGAAAAATCATCTTCAACTCTTGTATCAAATGAGATTAAAACTTTATATTTAAAAGCTCAAATTAAAAGATTAGAAGCAGAGTTAAAACAAGAACCTTTTGAGATTATACAAACAGACAATAAAACTTTAAATGGATTTTTGGAAAATGAAAAAGAGTTATATATTAGTAATATCAATCATTTAGAATCAAAAATTCAAATTTTAAAGGAACAAGATAAACAAAAACAAAGTGAACTTAAAGATGCACAACAAACAATAAAACATATGAAATTTTCTGTTGAAGCTATAACAAAAGAGGTTGATATGACTGAACCAATGGTAAAAAAAGGTATTCGTTCGGAAATTGATTTCCTTAAACTTAGAAGGGAACAAAGTGATGCAAAACAGAAACTACAAAGTGCAATTTTAACTGTTAATAAAATAAAATCAGAAATAGTAGAAATAGAGAAAAAAATAAAAGAGACTTATGAGATAAATGAATCAAAAGTTAGAGAAAAATTAAATGAAACAATTACTAATTTAAAGGCATTAGAAGCTAATAGTACTGCCTCTTTAGATCAAGTGTCAAGAGCAATTGTCAAATCTCCTTCAAATGGGATTATCCAAACATTACATGTAAATACTATAGGTGGGGCAATTAAACCTGCACAAGATTTAATAGAAATAGTACCTACTGATTATAACTTGATTGTTGAAGTAAAAATCTTACCTTCTGATATTGCTTTTATTTATCAAGGACAAAAAGCAATTGTAAAATTTTCGGCATATGATTTTTCTATTTATGGAGGATTAGATGGTAATGTTATAAATATATCTCCTGATACTATCACTGAAAAAGATGATAAAACTTATTACTTAGTACAAATTAAAACTACAAAGAATTATATTGGTAATAAAGATGAACCAATGAAAATAATACCTGGTATGGTGGCAAACGTAGATATTATCACGGGTAAAAAAACAATTTTAGATTATATATTAAAACCTATATTGAAAACTAAGCAATACACTTTTACGGAAAGATAAAATGAAAAAAATATTTTTATATGGTGATGATTTATTTTTATTGGCACGTTGGATTAAATTAATTAATAATAGAACTAATCTTGTTGAGAATAAATCGGAATTAATATGTGTTAAAAATAGTATCTTAGTTATCAATATTTCTATTTGTAAAAATATATCTGATGAATTTATAGTTGATTTTGTAAATAACAAAAATCAAATTTTAGTTTTAGACAATCTACCAAATTTTTATAATGCAAAAAAATATTTGAGTTTGGGAATAAAGGGGTATGGAAATACTCTTATGACAAGTTCTTATTTAAACTCTGCAATAGAAGCTTTAAATAATGGGTTTATTTGGTTGTTACCAGATATTACAACTCAATTAGTAAATAATATAGTTGATTTGGATAAACAAGATGATAAAAATAAAGATGAATTATTGTTTAAACATTTGACTGTAAAAGAGAAACAAGTAGCAATTTTGTTAAAAAAAGGGTATACAAATTCAAAAATTTCTATTGAGCTAAAAATATCAATAAATACAGTAAAAACTCACATAAAACATATTTATGAAAAATTATCTGTAACAGATAGAGTAGCTTTTGCTTCTTTATTTACTAAATAAATCACCCTATTGGGTGATATACAAATAAAAAAAATTTAATTAAAATCGAAAAATTAAAAATTACCAAATAGAAAGGAAACACTATGGCAACTATTGCAGGAACTGTAAAAGAGGTATCAAATGGAACTTTTCATGTAAAAGATGAAAATGGAAATATAAAGATTTTAAAAGTAGGTGATACTATTTATGAAAATGATACAGTTTATGGAGATAGTACAAATACTTCGTCTTCTAAAATAGAGATTGAACTTTCTGGAAATGATGTGATTGTATTAAGTGCAGGACAAGAGCAATTAATAGATTCCTCTTTGATTGAAACAGCATTTGGTACAGAAGAATTATTTTTCACAAGAGAAGGTTTAGATTTAAATCCCGACTCATATAATGCTCAAGAAAATGTAGTAAGTGATTTAAGAGATGCTCAGTTTAAAAATAATAAAGAAGATGCAAAAGATGAAAATAATATTGATAATAAAGATGTAACTGAAGAAGAGACTGCTGAGGGGAAAGAAAAAGTTGAAGATGAAGAAGCTGTAGATGCTAACTTTCAACAAAGAGATGGAAACATTACTGATGTAATAAGTGATTTAAGAGATGCTACATTTAGAGCAAGAACACAAATTTTTGAGGATAAAGCTTTATTTAAAAATGAATCTGAAAATAGATTAGAAACAGACCATAGTACTACAGATTATACTGACCCATTCTCTCCTCCTACAGATACACCAAATATACCGACTAATTCAGGACCTGATATACCAGAGGTTATCCCTCCTATTCCACCATCAATTCCAAGTGTTACTTTAAGTATAAATGATGTTAGTGCATATGAAAGTGAAGGGTTTTTGATTTTTACAGTTTCTTTAGATAGAGCTATTACAGAAGATGTAACATTCAACTATAAAACTTCACAATTAACAGCAACAGCAAATGAAGATTATGATGAGATAAGTGGAACTATTACAATACTTCAAGGAGATAAAACTGCAATAATAAAAGTACCAATTGCAGATGATTATTTTGCAGACAATGGGGAAACATTAAAAGTTACAATCTCTGATGTTATTGGAGATGTTGAAGTAAGAAAACCTGAGGGGATTGGTACTATTTTAGATAATAGCAATCCTTCAAATACTGGTGGTGAACCAGGTGGATATGATGAAAATGATAGTATTTATGCGATAATAGTAGGACCTGATGGTGTAAAAGAGGGAGATACAACAACACAATACACAGTAAAACTAATAGATAAAGATGGTAATCCTGTAGTTGTAACTCAAAATACTCAAGTTACAGTAATATATAAAAATGAAACTACACAAGATGGTGATACACAATATAATGAAAACCATACAATCTCTATTACAATAACAGCAGGAAATTCTCAGAATAGTTTTACTGTAGATACAATAAAAGATGAACAATCAGATGATAAAGAAAATTTCAATTTATCAATTAATGATGTACAAAGTGGTGAATTTGAAAATATCATCTTAGGAGATATTGATGGAAACTATAAAGATGTTACCACAACAATATATGATAGTGAAACAGTATTTGTAAAAATTTCAAATAATGATACAACTGCAGAAGGTGGAACTTTAGAGCATACCATCTCTTTATATACTCTTGATGAAAATAATAATGAAATCCCTTTTGTAATAGAAGAGAATGAAACAATAACAATCACTTTATCTTATTCTCCAGCTGATACAAATGGTGCAGTAGAAGGGCTAGATTATATAGGTGAAACAACAGTAATATTCACTTCATCTGATGGAAATAGTAAAACAATACAAAATTCAACAATAGATGATTATTTTAATGAAAGTGATGAAACTTATATAGTAACAATAACAGATATTCAACAAGAAAATAATACTTATGGTATTTTTATTGATGAGGAAAATAGTAGTGTTACAGGAACGATTTTAGATAATGAGCCAAATGAAACTAGCCCTGATGAAGGAAGTTATGGAAACGAAGATACAGTATACGCGATTATACAAGGACCTGAAAGTGTAAATGAAGGTGATACAACAACACAATATACAGTAAAACTAATAGATGAAAATGGAAATGAAGTAGTAGTTTCAAACGATACAACAGTAACAGTAGTATATAAAAATGGAACTACACAAAATGGTGATACTCAATATAATGATGGTGATACAATATCTGTGACAATATCTCAAAATAGTTCATCAGGAGTATTTACAGTAGATACAATAGATGATTATCTAGCTGATAATGGAGAAAACTATAATTTATCAATAACTAATGTGGAAAAAACAGGAGAGTTCGAAAATGTTGTTATAGGGGATAAAGATGGTAACTTTACTAATGTAACAACTACTATTTTAGATAACTCAAATCCTTCAAACCCAGGTGGTGAAACTGGTGGTTATGGAAATGAAGATAAAATATATGCGATTATCCAAGGACCTGAAAGTGTAAATGAAGGTGATACAACAACACAATATACAGTAAAACTAATAGATGAAAATGGAAATGAAGTAGTAGTTTCAAACGATACCACAGTAACAGTAGTATATAAAAATGGAACTACACAAAATGGTGATACTCAATATAATGATGGTGATACAATATCTGTAACAATATCTCAAAACAGTTCATCAGGAGTTTTCACAGTAGATACAATAGATGATTATCTAGCTGATAATGGAGAAAACTATAATCTAACAATAACAAATGTACAAAAAACAGGAGAGTTTGAAAACGTAGCAATAGGTGATAAAAATGGTAATTTTACTAATGTAACAACTACTATTTTAGATAATAGTAAACCTAACACTCCAATAGATTTAACAGATGATACAATAGAGTCTGATAAAGAGATTGTAGTGATTAAACTTTTTGCAGCGGATGAAAATGGGGATGTAATAAAAGATGTTAATGGTAACTATCAATTAGCAAATAGTGTAGATGAGGGTAATGCTGCAAACTATATAGCATATGCCTTTGAAAAAGGAACCTCTGAGTACAAAGATTCTACTAAACTACAAATTCAAGCAGGAAGTATTGATGTTAATTTTAATAATGATGAAGCAGTAGGTGCAGATGAACAAACAAAATTTGATGGAACACAAGATTTTAAAAATACTACAAAAACTATAAATATAGGTGAAAGTTTTAGTACAGATACCTATAATGATGTAATTACAGAAAACAGTGAAGTTTATAATGTCACTTTAGCTGCAAATACTTATGTATCAAATAATGGCAATGGCTATGAAAGTGTGGAAATAGATACAACTCCTGTAGAAACAACAATCAATGATTTTACTGCAAAAGTATTTGTAAAAATTGAACCTGTGGTTGATACTACTTATGAAGGTGATTCTTTAGAATATAAAGTCAGTTTAGTAGATGAAAATGGAAATGTTGTGACAATACCAACTGGAAAAAATATCAGCGTAGATTTGACTTACTCAAATAATGGAGCTAACCCAGCAGAAGCTGATGATTATACAAAAGTAAATAGTGTGACAATAACTGGTGGTAATAGTGAACAAAGTTTTACTCTTCCTGCAATTGATGATTTTTATGCAGAGGGTGATGAAGGTTTGAAAATTACTATTGGAAATATCACAGGAGATACAACTATATTTGAAAATATTTTATTACATACTGTGGCTAATGGAGCTTCTGAAGATAAAATCACTACTATTGGAACAATAAAAGATAATCCAGCAAATACAGAACAACCTACAGATGAAAATAATGTAGATGACTCTACTGGTTCATATGATGAAGATGATACCGTATATGTAAAAATTATACATAATGATTCTGTTTATGAAGGAAATACCTTAACCCATACTGTAACTTTAGTAGATAAAGATGGAACACCTATAACTGTCCCAGCTGGTGAGAGTATAACAGTTACATTATCATATAGTTCTGATACATCAGAAAATGCAGATTATGAAGGAAATACAAAAGTAACACAAGTAACTATATTAAGTGGAAACTCTAGTGTTGATGTTGAAAACTTAACAATTGATGATTTTGTTGCAAATGAAAATGGCGATAATTCAAACGAGAGTTATACTTTAACTATAACTGATGTTAGTCAAAATAATTCAACTTATGAAAATATTACAATTGATACAAATAATAATAGTGTTACAGGAGAGATAATAGATGGTGTAACTCTTGGTATTCCAACAAATGCTTATGTTGATGAGGATAACTTTGATATAACTTTACCTAATAATGAAATTAGTGACACTAAATCACTTAATATTTCAGCACCAAATGGAGACAATGGTTATAAACTACTTTTTGATTCAAGTGTAATTGCAAAAGATCCTGATACTAATCTGCCTATAACTCTTACATCAAATAGTCAAAATATCAGTTTTGATTATTCTACTGAGGGAAAAATTATTGCAACAAGAGATGGTGATGGTAAAAAGGTATTTGAGATAACTTTAAATAAAAATGCAGCTGGTGGAGCGGATGATAATTATACGTATAAGCAGTATGAAAATATTGACCATCCAGATACAAATAGTGATGACAATGTTGTTCTTACTTTTGGATATAAAATTGAAGATCAGACTAAAACAAGCAGTGTTCAAAACTTTACTGTAACTGTAAATGACTCTTTACCATCTGGAACAAGTCAAAATATTACTTTAGATGAAGATAGTTCTCAGTTGATAGTTATTAGTGATGAGTCTTTCCTTAGTGGTAATATTACATTAAATAATGGTGTAAGTGGTCCTACTGTAGTTGCTAATGGAAATAGTATAGATATATATGATAATTTAACAGATCAAGTAAAAGTTGGTACTTTAACAAATAATGGTGATGGTACCTTAACTTTTACGCCAGAGGCAAACTATAGTGGAACAACAGCAGGATTTACATATAGTGCAAGTGATAATGATGGAGATACTGCTGGTTCTATTGTAAGTATAACAGTAAATCCAATAGCAGATAAACCAGATATGAATGGAGATAATGCTGGATTAAATGAGAGTACTATTAAAACTACACCTCAAGTTTTAGAAGATAATGATAATGAAGCAGGAATAGAAGTAGGCACACCTTATACAGCAAGTATTGGTTTAATCTTACCTAAACCAACAGATATAGTCGATTTAACAACTAATACAGATAATGACCAACGTGAAAAATTAGGCTTAATAACTTTAAGTGCAGTAGAAGGAACACAAATAGATATAGATGATGATGGAGTGGCAGATTATACATTTGATACAAATGGCAAAGTTACTATTTATATTAGTAGTGAAACAAATTATCACTATTTAAATGATGATCTATCTACGCTTGAAAGTAGTGCAGATTTATCTTTAACGAAAAATGAATTTGAAAATATGAAAGTAATTTTTGAAAATGATGATGCTGAAAATCCTGAGTTTACAGTAAGTGTGGATGAATATGAGGTAAATGATGACAATACACTAAAAACAGGAGTAGCAAAAGCTTCAAATTCACAAGATTATGAAGTAGATATTTTAGCTGTTACTGATCCTGTAACTTTAGGGTGGAATGAAACTGGTGGACTGGGAACCCATGATGGTACAACTTTTAACTTTACAACAGTAGATGAGGGATATGGAACTATTGATTTAAAAGCACTTCTTACAAATACTAATGGTTTAGAAACAGATGCTGATGGAGATTTAGATGGTTCAGAACATAGAAGTTATACAATAACTGGTATCCCAGAAGGAACTATTATCACAATAGGAAGTAAAAGTGTAGCGGCTGATTCAACTGGAACAGCAACTATAAACTTCCCTGACAATACAGCTGATGATCCAGATTTTACCATGACAATATCTGAACAATTTAGTGGAACAATAAATGGAACAATAACACTAAATGTAAAAGATACAGATAGTGACTCAGATGATACATTAAATCCTATTCAAACTCAAAGTGCTTCGGTAAACTTTAATATGGTTGTAAATCCTATAGCTGACCCTGTTACACTAAAAGTTGCACAAGCTTATGGAGAAGAGGATGCAGGTAGAACAAATAGTAATGATGAATCTACTAATGCAAGTGTTATAGATGCACCTCAAGATGGAATAGAATTATATATAAATGTAATCTCTGATGATAACAAAGATATCCCAGGGGCAAGTTCAACAGATGCAAAAGAGGAATATAATGTAACTATTGATGGTATTCCAGATGGAGGTTCTTTATATGTTTATGATAATAGTTCATCAACTTGGAAACTAATAGATGAAACAAATGCTGGTACAGATGGAAACCTTGTGATAACAGATAATCTAGATGGCACTTGGAAAGTACTTATCAATGATTATCAAAATGATAATTTGCCAAAATTTATACCACCATATAATAGTGATGCAGATTATACTTTTGATATAAGTGCTTATTCTTATGATAATCCAGATTCTTCAATAGCACAGACTTTACAAATAGATGTAACTGTAGATGCTGTTGCAGATGTACCAGTAAATGATGATTTGAATAATAATACTGTAAATGATGATGAAAATGATACGAACAGCTTTACTTTAGTTTCAACTGAAGATAATGGAGGTATTAATTTAAAAGCAATTTTTAATACTCCACCATTACTTGATTCAAATGATGGGGAAAGTGGTGATGGGTCAGAAACTTTAACTTTTAAAGTGACTGGATTAGCTGATGGTTTTTATATAAATGGAGCAACTTTTATAGGTGGAACTGGTACAAGTAGAGTTTGGCTCGTAGATAAAACTGAATTAAACAATGATAATGTGACTTTACAAACACCAACCCATTATGCAGGGCAAGTTGACTTTCAAATTCAGTTTGTGACAACAGAAGATGCAGGGGATAGTAAAACTCATGCAATAAAAGATATAAGTGCTATGATTACTCCTGTAACAGAAGGACATATCGCTTCAAGTGATATTCAAAATGAAGATGAATCAAAAGTTCTTAACTTTGATTTTATATCTCCTGATACAGATGATTTAGCTGCGGGAAAAGAGAGTTTAGAAAGTTTTAGTATAGATGTAACAGGACTTGAAGCAGCTGGGATAACATTAGTTTCAAATGGAGTAGACTTAACAACTGGAAAAACAGGATATCAAACAGTAACTGTAACAAATGGAGTTGTAGAAGCAGTGACAGCAACATTAACTGAAGATATTGACACTGATTATAGTTTTAATATCACATATACATATAGAGATGTAGCCGTTGATAATAATGGAAATACATATACAGATACAAAAACAGTGACAGATCAACTTTATAGTGTAACTGTAAATGCAATAACTGATGATATAACTTTAGCTATGAGTACAACAGCAATGGATGCTAATATCTCAGATGATGCAGGACATGTAACAGTAACAGATAATGGAAGTTTTACAAAAACTTTAATTGTAAAAGGTTTTGATAGTGATGGTAGAGGAGATGCTGATAAAGATAGTTCAGAAGAGTTTACAAGAATAACAGTTTCTGGAGTACCTGAGGGGATAACTATTCCAAATGGGATATATGCAGGAGATACTGGTGGTGGAAACTATTCAGGATTTTGGTATGTAGACATAGCAAATCAAGCTTTAGATAATGATGGAGCTACATATGATTTAGTATTTGATGTAGATGGTAGTTTTGATATAAATGATTTAGGTGATTATCAAATTACTGTTACAGCATATAATCAAGAAAAAAACAACGATATAGAACAATCAGATAGTCAAAGCTTTACATTAACTATTGATACTACGATAACAGGACCAGGTCCTGGTATTCCTGCTACAATCACAGCATTTTATCAAGATATTGATAATGATTTAACTCATGATCATGCTTATGTAGTAAGTACAACTGTTGATACAAATATAACTGATAGTGATGCTTATGAAGGAAGTGTTGTTAGAGAGGATACTCAATTTCAATTAAGTGATGTTTTACATGTAGAGACAGATACAGCAGGGGCTACAAGTCAAGCTTTTTCAATCACACTAAAAAATGTGCCAACGGGTGTTGATATTCAGGGGATGACACTAAATGCCAATGGTTTTTACACTCTAAGTGGTACAGGAGATCAAACAGCAATAGTAACGAAACTTCAATCTATTTTAATCACTCCAAAATTAAATGCAAATACAGATGCAAGTGATATTGATAATACAGATTTAAATTTTGATGTAGAACTTACTACTTATGCTAGTGGTGGAGCATCAAACTCTGCATTGATTAATTTTACAGCTTCTGTTCTTCCTGTTACTGATGAAATGGATTTAACAATTGTAAATGATGGAGTTACAGATGAAGATATGGTTCAAACCTTTAGCATAACATTAGATAATGATGCAGATGGTGTAAATACACAAATTATTGATGGTAAAGTGTATTTAAAACTTACAGAAAACTATTCAGATACTCAAGGTACAGATGGATTAAATGGTACTTTATCATATGGGGGAAGTGTAATTACTGTGACAACAGTAACAGGTGTAACAGATGTACCAGATGGGGATTATTATGTGATTGAAAATGTAAACTATAATGATACTTTAGATTTTACATATACACCTGCTACAAATAGAGATGGTACAATTATTGTTGATACATATGTTAGAAACAAAGAGGGTGAAAGTTGGACAAGTTATGATACTAATACCCTTACTACATATAAAACTTTTTCATTTAATGTAGACTCAGTTATAGATGGCTTTTCTTTAAATAGTGGAGCAACAATTAGTGGAAGAGAGGATGAATTGGTGCTATTAAATATTACACTTACAAGTACAGATTCTTCTGAGAAACTTTCTTCTGTATCAATTAGTGGTTTACCTGATGGATTTTTACTTTTCTATGGAGAAAATTTAGATGGAAGTGGAAAAAGTTTAGCAAATAACTTAGGTATGGATGGTACTACTACAATTCAAATGACTTATGGTGTTGATGAAACTGTAGATGTAAATAGATGGAATATCCCTTTAAATAATGGAAATCTTCCTACATATATTTGGATACAGACTCCTGAAAATTGGAGTGGTACAATTCCTGATTTATCAGTAATTGCAGTTGATGAATATGGAAATATTTTCCCTGAGACAATAACATCTGGAACAATTAATCCTATTGTTGATAGTTTGACATTAAATGCAACTCAGACATTTGGAAAAGAGGGTGAAGATATTTTACTTAATTTAAATGCAAATGTTGAAGACCTTGATGGTAGTGAGACTATTACATTAACACTTGTTGGTTTTGGCGATAGTTCTGCTAATTTTAAAGTAGGTGGTGAAGCTATATCAAGTAGTTATGATTTGGGTACTGATACTTATACAATTGAGGGTATTAATGTAAATGATATAAATGCCTTAAGTGTAACACATGAATCTATATCAACTACAATAACTGTATATGCTAAAATGGTAGAAAGTAATGGCAGTGAGTCAAGTTTAGTATCTGATAGTTTTGATATCTCAATTTCAAAAGCTGTTGCTTCAGCGGGAGATGATACTTTATTATTACAAACTGGAATAAGTTTTGACGGATTAGCTGGAATTGATACTTTGATTGTAAATGAACAAACATTAGATCCAAGTCTGATATCAAATATAGAGATTTTAGATTTAAATTCAGGTAATAATAGTATCTCTTTAAGTTTAAATGATATTATGGATATGACTGATAACAACAATGAACTTAAAATAATTGGAGATAGTGGTGATAATATTTCGTTTACATCATCTAGTTGGACTCAAGATAATAGTACCTCAAATGGAGATGGTACTACTACTTATGAGTATTCAGATGGAGGAAACAATCTTAAATTAACTATTGATGATAATATTAATACTAGTGGATTATAAATAGAAATTAAGAGATTTTTAAATCTCTTAATTTTTGTGATAAAATAAAGAATGAGGATATTAATCATATTGCTACTTGTTTTTACAGCCTATTCAAAAGAGTTTATAAATACTCAATTAATTCTTAATGTTGAAAAAAAATATAATCGTTTTGCAAAAAATAGATTTAATGCTTTAAATAGATTATTAAAGCGTTTAGAAAAAAAAGATGAATTAACAAAACTACAAGAGGTTAATGATTTTTTTAATAGTGTTAGCTATGGTGAGGATATAGATATATATAAGGTTAATGATTACTGGGCAACACCATTTGAATTTTTAGCTAAAGATAAAGGAGATTGTGAAGATTATGTTATAGCTAAATATCTAGTTTTAAAATATTTAGGTGTATCTTCTGAAAAAATGTTTTTAACATATGTAAGAGTTGAGGATTTAGATAGAGCACATATGGTTCTTTCTTATTATAAAACATCAACTTCTGAACCACTTATTTTAGACAGTATTAGAAGAATCATTTTTCCTGCTTCTAAAAGAAAAGATTTAAAACCAATTTATAATTTCAATCCAAATATTTTAAAAAATGGCAAAAAGACATCTGCTCATAAAAAATGGGATAATTTAATAAAAAACTTTAGGGAGAATAAAATATGAGTTTATTTAAGCAGATGACAATTTTAATATCAGTTATTTTCATAATATTATTTACCTTGATTGTTTCTATTAGTTTTAATCAAATAAAAGATTCTGCAAAAGAGTCCTTATATAAAAATATCCAAAATAGTGCCTCTAATATTAGTTTATCTATCACAAATGCAAATGCAGATATAAGTGCAATAAAAACAGTTATAAATGCAAGTTTTGATAATGGAAATTATGAAAAAATTGTTTTTAAAGATTTAGAAAATAAAATTATTTATGAAAGAGTAAAAAAAGAGGAACAATTTGAAGAAAATTTGCCTATTTGGTTTATAAAATTTGTAAATATAGATGAGGTATCTGTTCTAGCTACAGTTTCTCAAACTTGGAAAGTATTAGGAACAATAGAAATCTTTGCAGATAGAGATATATTTTATATACAATTATATAAAATGTTTATAAGTTTGATAATTACTTTGACTATTACTTTTTTAACCTTTCTAATTCTTGTATTTATATTTTTAAAATCGATGTTAAAACCCCTTGAAATAATAAAAAAACAAAGTGAAGCAATTATAGATAATACGTTTATTTTTTCTGAAAAACTTCCATTTACTTCTGAATTTAAATCTTTGACTATAAATATAAATAGTATGTTGAAAAAAATACAAGAGATATTTAATCATGCAAACGATATTTTAAAAAGAAATAAAGAGTTGTTATATGTTGATGAACTTACAGGTTTATATAATAGAAAATATCTTGTTATGAAAATAAGTGAATTTTTGGAAGAAAATAGTATTAATCATTCAGGCTATATAGTTTGTATCGATTTAATCAGAGTTGATTTATTGAATAAAATATTTGGCTATAAAAAAGTTGATAATCTAATAATTCAAATAGTAAAAGAGATAAAAGAGTTATTTTTAAGATATGAATCAAGTATAATTGTTAGATCAAAAGCAGCAGAATTTATAGTAATTTTACCACGTATAAAAGAGCGTGAAGCCAAAAATGTCTCAGAACAAATATCTTCAAAATTAAAAGAATTATTATCTTTTGTAGAAGATGATGAAATAGATTTTTTTATAGGACTTTGTAATTTTAAAAATGAAAAAATATATAGTGATATTCTAAGTAAAATTGATTATACTCTTTGTCAAACAAAAATACAAGATAATAACTATAATGGCTATTACTATTTAAAAAAAGATATAGTACATAATACAAGAGATGATTGGAGAAATATTATAAATAATGCTATAAACAATGATTATTTTTATTTGGTTTTTAAAGATATAGTTTCATTAAATTCTTCAAAAATAGTTTATAAATCGATTAGTTTTGGTATAAAAACTTATGATAAAGATTTTTCTTATAGTGAATTTATTGCTTCTGCAATTGAGCTAAAATTATTAGAAAAGATATATTTGAAAATTATAGAAAAACTGTTATGTTTAGATAAATATAATAAAAGAGTTACTATACAGATTCCAAATAAATTTGTAGAACATTTACCTTTTGAAAAATTAATGGAACTTTTTGAACGAAAGAATAATTTTGTGGATATTGTTTTTGAATTAGAAGAGGAGGTTTTTTTTAAATATAAATACAATTGTTTGACATTTATTGATTTATTGAGAGATAATGGCTTTGGTATAGCTGTATTTAATTTTATGGCAATTAGTGATGATTATACTTATTTAAAAGAACAAAAACCAGAGTTTATTAAACTAAATAGATATTTTTTAGAAACAAGTGAAAATTTAGATGTATTGAAAATTATAAAAGAATCATTAGATATTGAAGTTATTGCTACATCTATAGATGATGATAAGGATTTAGATTTTATTAATAAAAAAGGAATAAAACTAATTACAGGAATAGTTACTGAAAAACTTTTAAAAGATAGTTCTAAAAATACATAAGTAAATTTATAATTTATTACACTATAACTGTTAACTTTTTATAATCTTTAAAATTTTTTAAAGAGGTTATTGTAATGAAAAAGATTTCACTTTTATTAGCATTATGTGTTATAGCAAATGCACACTTTCTTACTTTCTTATCTTCTACAGATAATGTAAAATCAAAATCAGAAATGAATGTTAGTTTTGAAGCGATGTTTATACATCCATTTGAACAAACTGGTATGGTAATGGAAAAACCAATTGGAATATATTTAGAAAATAAAAAAGAGGTTTTACCTTTAGAAGAGATGACTAAACTTAACCATAAAGCTTGGAAAACATCTTATAAAATAAAAAGACCAGGGACATATAAGTTTTATGTACAACCACAACCGTATTTTGAACCAGCAGAAGAAAAGTTTATATCTCATGTACCGAAATTGATTGTTTCTGCTTTTGGATTAGAAGATGGTTGGGATGAACCAATTGGTTTAAAATATGAGATTGTACCAATGGTTAAACCTTTTGGACTTTATTCAGGAAATCTTTTTCAAGGAAAAGTTTTACATAATGGAAAACCAGTTTCAAATGTAGAGGTTGAAGTTGAGCTTTACAATGAATTTGGACTAAAAGCACCAAGTGATGCCCATGTGACGCAAGTTGTAAAAACTGATGAAAATGGAAACTTTTCCTTTACAATGAATCATAAAGGTTGGTGGGGATTTGCAGCTTTAATTGAAGAGGGTGAAAAAGAGTACAATGGAAAAAAATATCCAATAGAAAATGGAGCATTAATCTGGATAAAGGCTTATTAAAAGATGCATATATCAGATGGTATTTTATCAAGTGAGGTTGTTATCACAACTTCACTTATTAGTGTAGGATTTTTAATTTATTCATTAAAAAATCTTAAAAATAGAAAGATTGCACTTATTGCCGCTATGGGAGCAATATTTTTTATCTCTTCATTTATTCATATCCCTTTAGGTCCTACACAGATACATTTAGTTCTTATCGGTGTTATTGGGATAGTTATTGGTTCATCCGTGTTTTTTGCTATATTGATTGCTTTGTTATTACAAGCATTACTTTTAGGTTATGGTGGAATTAGTTCTATTGGCGTAAATGTGTTTATTATGGCAACACCAGCTTTTATAATCTATCTATTGACTAAATATAGGTTTTTAAATTTTTTTAATGAGAAGATTAAATATTTTTTAATTGGAGCTATTCCTGTATTAGTTTCAACTCTGTTTTTAGCTTTAGTATTAGCATTTTCTAAACAAGAGTATGAATATGCTTCATATACTATTATTCTTGCAAACCTTCCAGCAGTTGTAATAGAAGGATTTATTACAATTTTTTTAATAAACTATATTAAAAAATCGATGCCAGAACTATTAAAAGAGGTGAACTTATGAGATATTTTATATTTTTAATATTAATTATGGGTAGTTTATTTGCACATAAACTAAATCTTTTTTATGTGGATGAAAACAATAAAATATATTTTAGTACATATTTTGCATCAGGTGCACCTTGCAAAAATTGTGATGTAGATATATATGATGAAAATAAAAAAGTGATAAAAAGATTGAAAACTGATGATAAAGGAGAGTTTATAGTTGAATACTTTAAAGGTATGATTGTAAAAGTTGAAACTATAGGTGGTCATGCAGTTGAGGAAAAAATTATAGTTGAAAACTATAATACAAAACAAAATGCCCAAGAAATAATAGAAAATAAAAATAAAGAGGTGAAAAAAAATAGTATAATAGAGACTATATTGGCTATACTTGCTATAGGTTTTATTTTTTATATTCTAAAAAGGTTAAAGGTTGGTAGAGTTTAACTCCTCAGTTAGATTGATTTGTGCTTTTTTATATTCTATTTTTATAAGTTTTAATCAAATAGAGATTCTTTATATTTTACCAATTGTTTTTTTGTTGTATTGTGAGTATAAATCTGTATTGATAATTTTAAAAAAATTGATTTTTTTGAATCTTTTTATTGTAATGATATTTATAGTTTTGTTACTACAAAATCAAGTAGAAGATGCTATAAATATTTATATTCGTACAAATATGATTATTCTATTTAACTTATTATTATTTTCGAAATCAAATGGTTATGATATAGTTAGGGCTATGAATGAACTAAGATTTCCTAAAAAAATAGTAAGTTCCACATATTTTACTTTGAAAATGATTCAATATCTAACAGAAGAGATAAAAAGGATTAGGCAGACTTTAAAGGTTAGAGGTTTCAAGGCAAATACAAATATCTTTTCATATGAAACTTTTGGTAATATTTTTGGACATATATTTATCACTTCAATTAAAAAAGCAAATCAAATGGAAGATTCTTTTAAACTAAGAGGATTTCATGGAAGAATATATCTAATCTCAAATAGTAGTTTAAATATTTATGATGTTATACTTATTTTTTTAGTTTGTATGTTATTTGTAAAAAAGGTTGTTGTTTGAGTTGTTCAATAAATTTAAAAGAGATATCTTATTGTACTTCAACAAAAGATGTGTTTTCAAATATATCTATAGATATATCCCATGAGGAAAAAGTTGCAATAATTGGTGCAAATGGGAGCGGAAAAAGTAGTTTATTAAAAATCATCGCAGGTTTAATTAAACCAAACTCAGGTGAGATTTTTTTATTTCACAATAAAATGGAAAATCTAAAAAATTTTAAAGAGTTTAGAGGTGATATAGGGTATTTACCACAAGATGTAAATGACCATTTTCTATGTCCTACTGTTATTGAAGATGTAATGTTTGCTTTAAGAGCACGGGGTGAAAGCAAAGATATAGCTTATGAAAAATCATTCGAAATTTTAACTCAACTGGGAATATCTGAGTTAGAAAATAGAAATATATCAGATTTAAGTGGTGGAGAACAAAAAATTGTAGCTCTTGCTGGTATATTAATTACTCAACCAAAAATTTTACTTCTTGATGAACCTACTAATGCATTAGATGAAGATGCAGAAGAGAAAATAATTGAGATATTAAATTCTATAAAAAAATCTATGGTTATAGTCTCTCATCATAAAACTTTTATTGAAAAGCTTACACCTACTATTTATAAATTGACAAAACAAGAGTTATTAAAAGTAGAGTAAAATAATAAAATAATTTTTTGTCTATCTTTATATCTACACAATTTTTTCACTAATAATATGTATAAAATAGCATTGAAATAGCAATTTTAAATTTTTCTTAAAAAAACTTAAAATAATGTAAAAATTGGTTAAAATCTTAAGATGAGATTAATTGTTTTTATGTGAAACTATTTCAGAATAATTAACTTTAAGGAGTCAAGATGAGTAGATTATTAAAAGTTGCTACGGCTTTTTTATTAGGGGGAGCTACTTATGCTTTCGCTTTAACAGCAGATGAGGTTAAAGCACATGTAATGGAAGGTAAGGCTTATTGTGATAAAGTAGGTGTTGCAAAATGTGTTGAGGAGATAGGAAAAAAAGGTGGAATGTTTGACAAAGGTGAACTATATATTTGGGCAAACGATTTCGAAGGAATTATCACAGCACATCCTAAAAAGCCTATTGCTGGGAAAAATTTATATAGATATAAAGATAAAGCAGGTAATCAATTATTCAAAAACTTTATTGATAAAGTAAAAGCTGATGGTCAAGGTTGGGTTGATTATGTATGGGCACACCCTTCAACAGGAAAACAAACTCCTAAGTCATCATTTGTAATTGGAATTGGGGAAAACCAATTAATTGGTGCTGGATACTACAAAGAATAAAAAATAAAACTCTTGGTTTAAAACCAGGAGTTTTTACATATTTTTAGCTAAAATAAGTATACGTAGTATATTTATTTTAGCTAACTACAAATCTAAATTAGGACATATAAATGCAGTTTCTTAACAATATAAAAATTAGCAAAAAGCTAATAATTGCACCAGCAATAGCTGTTATTTTCTTAATTGTATTTGCTTTTTTTTCTAACAATGCATTAAGATCAGATAAAGACACTTTAAATGAAATAGTACAAGAAAAGTTTTTTTTATATAAAGCAAGTAGTAAACTTCTTGGAGATGTTAATTTATACAATTCTGTTTTATATAAGATATTTAGTTTTGCATCAGGGGGATATGAACAATCACAAATAGATGAACAACTAAAAACTTTAGAAAAATTAGGTAAAGATATTGATGAAGAAGTTAAGATTTTAGCTTCAAATAAAGGTATAAGCAAAGAGATTAGTACACTTATAAAAAATATAGAAAAAAATATAAAAGAGTATTCTCTTACAGTGAAAGATGCTATAGATATGCTTAGTGTAGATATTGGTATGGCTACACCAATGCTATCTGTTACAGAAGAGGTTTTTTTACTTTTAAATAAAGAGTTAACTGAAATTAATGATATTGCAGATAAAGAGAATAACCAAAGTTATAATAATGCTTTAAAACAAATAGATAATACACTTTATACTTTTTATGTATTAATAGTAGTTGCTTTAGTTTTATGTGGAGTGATTATAACAGCTGTAACAAACTCTATTAAAACACCATTAAATAAATTTCAAACAGGTCTTTTAGAGTTCTTTAAATATATGAATAAAGAGACAACAGAAGCAAAACTTATAAATCTAGGCACAACTGATGAACTTGGTGAGATGGCTGAAGCTGTAAATAATAGTATAGTTGCAATTAAAGATGGAATAGAAAGTGATAGAAAACTTGTAGATAGTGCAATCAGTAGTGCAGGAGAAGCAAAAAAAGGTTTCTTAAATGTAAGAATTGAGGGTAAAACTTCAAACCCATCTTTAAATGAATTAAAAGATGTAATCAATGAAATGTTATCTGCAGTTGAAAAAAATGTAAAAAGTGCTATGGATGTATTGGCTCATTATTCAAATTATGATTATCGACCAAAAATTGATATTCAAGGTTTAGATGGAGATTTAAAAGCTTTATGTGATGATGTTAATAGTTTAGGAAATGCAATTACAAGTATGTTAGTAGATAATAAAAAAATTGGACTTGTATTGTCTTCTAGTGCACAAAACTTATCTAAAAATGTTGATAGTCTTACAAGTGCTGCAAATAATCAAGCAGCTTCTTTAGAAGAAACTGCAGCTGCAATTGAAGAGATAACAGCAAATATGCAAAATAGTTCTCAAAATATTGCAAAAATGACATCATATGCAAATGAGGTATCAAGTTCAGTATCTATTGGTCAAGATTTGGCTTCTAGAACAGCTTCATCAATGGATGAGATAAATGAACAAACACAAGCTATTGCAGATTCTATTACGGTAATTGACCAAATAGCATTCCAAACAAACATCCTTTCTTTAAATGCAGCAGTTGAAGCTGCAACAGCAGGTGAGGCAGGTAAAGGGTTTGCAGTAGTTGCGCAAGAAGTTAGAAATCTAGCAGCTCGTTCAGCAGAAGCGGCAAAAGAGATAAAAGATTTAGTTGAAAGTGCCACACAAAAAGCAAATGGCGGTAAGGCTATTTCAAATGAAATGATTGAAGGTTATGATAAATTAAATCAAAATATCCATAATACACTTGAACTAATAAACGATGTATCTACTTCTTCAAAAGAACAATTCTCTGCTATGGAGCAAATAAATGATACCGTTAATAGATTAGATAGAGTAACACAACAAAATGCAGCAGCAGCTAGTGAAGCAAATAAGGTTGCTAGTGAAGTGAATGAAATTGCGGAAAAAGTTGTACAACAAGCAGATGAAAAAGAGTTTGAAGGTAAATAAATACCTTCCTCTTCTAAAAATTACTTTCTAAGAGTTTTATGAAAAAAAATATCCAAATAGTTATGTTGGGTGATTCTCTCACCGCAAGAGGTGATTGGAAAAACTTACTTGAAAAACAAGATTGTATTATAAATCTAGGAATTGATGGAGATACTACAAAAGGTATTCTAAATAGAATTGATAGAGTAATAAACTTAGAAGAAAAGATACTATTTTTGATGATAGGTGTAAATGATCTTTGTTGTTCAATCCCTTTAATTGAAGTTTTCCAAAACTACATAAAGATATTAGAAAAATTAGAAAAAACAAATATAAAACTAATAATTCAAGCAATTCTTCTTACTCAAATGAAAGCAGTAAATAAAAAGATACTAGGGTTTAATCTTATGTTAGAAGAGTATTGCAAAAATAAACAATTGATCTTTTTTGATATGAATCCATATTTATGTGAAGATAATCTTCTAAAGGAGATTTATACAACAGATGGATTACATCTAAATTTAAAAGCTTATGAAGTTTGGGCTAGAAAAATAAAAGAGAACTTACTTTTAAATCTTGAGAAGTTTTAAGATTTTAATTATATAATTCCAAATCTTTTTAATATTACTATTTTTAATCTATCTTTTAAATACTAAAAATGTTAAGATAACTAAAACAATTACAATACAATAGAGGAATAAATGAATTTCAATAAATTAGATGTTGAAGTAAAGCAACAATTACATGAAGAGATAACAAATTTTGCAAATCTCTTTGGAGGTAAAAACTCTTTTTTAACTATGATAGAAGAGATAAGAGCACAAAAGCCTAATCCTATTTTAAATAAAAGTGGTATATTTCATACTTCAAAAGTAAAAATTATATTAAGTAAGTCTATTTTTAAAGATACTTTTTCTACTCTTTATGAAGCAATTAGAAGAGAAGAAAAAACTGGTGATATGTTAGATGGAGTAGAGCCAAAAGAGTATAAAAATGCTATGAATATGATGAAAACATTAAAAAATGTAACTATAACTTTTGAATCGAAAGAAAATGCTCAAACATTTGTACTTTCTATTTTAGATTCTTCACAAGAGAAAAAAACAAAAGTCTCTTTTTTGTTTAAAATTGTATTTTTTTATCATCTTGATGAAGCTAAAAAGGCATTAAACTACAATGCATAGAAAAAGGTTCAATATAAAACAAGGACTTAAGGTCAATATAGTTTTAAAACAAGACCAAAGAACTGGAAAATTAACCCAAGGAATAGTAAAAGATATTCTTACAAATTCTCCTACACATCCCCATGGTATAAAAGTAAGACTTACTTCAGGAGAAGTTGGAAGGGTTCAAGAGATATTATCATGAAACTTTTCATTGATGGGGATGCTTTCCCTAATCTTTTGAAACCTATTATATATAGAGCAATATTACGAGTAAAATTAGATACAATTGTAATAGCAAATAAAAAAATCGATATTGGAAAATCTGAATTAATAGAGTATAGAATTGTTAGTGAAGGTATGGATGAAGCAGATAATAAAATTGTTGAAGAAGTTTGTTCAAACGATTTAGTGATAACTGCTGATATACCCTTGGCAGCAAGAGTTTTAGAAAAAGATGCCCATGCAATTGATCATAGAGGTGAGCTTTATACTAAAGATAATATCAAAGAATATTTAGCAATAAGAAACTTAATGCAAGAGATAAGAGATAGTGGTGAGATCACAAAAGGTCCTGCACCTTTTAGTGTAAAAGATTCTCAAAAGTTTGCAAATCAATTAAATAACTTTTTACAAAAGTATATAAAAAAGGATTAATCATAATACAAATAGATAAGACTCTTTTAGAGCAGTTTCAAAACTTTTGCAAGGTAAATAATCCAAAAGATATGGAAACAGCAGTAAATTATTTTGCTGTATTTGGAGGACTTGAAGTAAAACTTGATATGGGAAAACCTCTAAGAAGTTTAGTTATAAGACATATTTTAGACCAATATGAAACTATTCAAGAAAAGATAAGTAAACTTACAAATAACAATGCTCCTTATCATAAACTTTTAACTGCAATAGCTTTAGGGGATAGAAGAACAAATTCAAGTTTTAAAAGAGCAGATATAGAATATGATGAAGGGATGCAGTTACTTTATGAATTAGAAGAGTTAGAGATAATCAAAACTGAAACCTCTATGGATCATCTAACTAATCAATTTGAAGAAAATGATTCAGCTGATAAACTTCTTTTTACAACACCATTTTTAAGATTTTGGTTTGCCTTTGTTTCTCCTGTATATAGAGGAGTAAAAAGGGGAGAATATGATGAATCATTTGAAAGATTCAATAACTATCAAAATGAGTTTATGGATTTAGTTTTTGAACAACTTTGCCATGAATATATAAAAGAGGTTTTTAGTGATGATGAGATAGATGAGATAGGAAGATATTGGGATGAAAAATCAGAAATTGATTTATTAGCTCAAACTATGAATGGAAAAATTATAATAGGAAGTTGTAAATATACAAATAAAAAACTAAAAACAGCTGAGATAAATAGACTAAAAGAGATTTGTGAAGAGTTAGAAATAGTTCCAGACTATGTAGTTCTTTTCTCAAAAAGTGGTTTTACAAATGAACTTAAAAATGAAAAAGGGGAAGGACTAAAACTTTTTACTGTAAAAAGTTTAAAAGCCTTAATCTCTTAATCAATCTTATGTATACTTTTTTAAAAAAAGTATACATAGAATCACCCCAAACAATGCCATAAATGCCCCTACCAAAGATGGATAATTGTAAGATAATCCAAATACTAAAGGGATACCTCCAAATAACGCACCAAGAGTATTTGAAACATTAAAAGCTGATTGGATAAAAGCAGCTGCTAACATTTCTGAATGTTTTGCACTTTTTAACATAATCATATTTATAGGTGAACTAATAGACATAGCTAATGCTCCACATATAAAAGTTAATACTACAGATATAATTTTTGATTCAGAAAATAAAAAAACAAAAACTAAAGCTGTAACCATTAAGGATAAAAGTAAAATAGAAACCTTTACAGGATTTTTTTTATCTGCTAAAACTCCACCTAAAATATTTCCTACAACCATACCTGCACCAGCAACAATCATAAGATACGAGATTGAGGCTGGATCAAAATTTGCTTCGTGGATTAATAAAGGAGCTATATAACTAAACCAAGCAAATAATCCACCAAACCCAATAGATACAATAGTTAAAATATGCCAAGCTTTAATCGTCTTAAAAAACTCTAATTCTTCTTTGAAAGTAACAGTTCTTAGGGATTTTTGTTTTGGAAGCAGATAATATAAAAAGATTATAGTAGCTATACCAATTAAAGAAACAATTCCAAAAGCATATCTCCAATGAAAATGATGCCCTATAAAAGTAACAAAAGGTACCATAGCAAGATTTGCAATAGTAAGCCCAGTAAACATAGAAGCTATAGCTTGTGCAGATTTCCCCTCTTTTGCTAATTTAGAAGCAACTACTGTTCCCACTCCAAAAAATGCTCCATGTGGTAGTCCACTTAAAAATCTTGATATCATAAGAGTGTAATAATCAGGTGCAATTGTAGATAAAAAGTTAAAGATTGTAAATATAACCATCAAGGCTATAAGTATATATTTGGGTGAAAACTTAGCACTTAAAGCAACTAAAATAGGAGAGCCTACAACCACTCCAAAAGCATAAGCAGAGATTAGATGACCTGCAACTGGAATAGTGATATTTATATCATTTGCAATATCTGGAAGCAAACCCATTATTACAAACTCTGTTGTACCAATGGCAAGACCACCAAGGGCTAAAGGAAAAAGTTGTTTTGTCATTATAATTCTTTATTTAATTTATTATTTTTGAATTTTAGTAAAAAAAGTTTATTACTAACTTAAAGTAAAGTATTATGGTGAAATAGTTAGTTGATAAATTTTTCTATTTGTGTTGCAAAATATACAGGAGTTTCTATCATTGGGTAATGACCACACTCTTGACACTCTTCAATATGAATATCTTTATATGTAGAAAATATTCTTTGAATATTTGCTTTTGCAAAAACAGGAAAATCATATTTTCCTACAAGGATTTTTATAGGTATATTTATATTCTCTTCAGCCTCTTCTAAAAAGTCAGTATTTAGATACATAGACATATAACCAACCCTTGCATCAAGAGTTGATGAGGTGTAAGCCATATCTATTCTATAATCTTTCCAAGTTTGATTGTATCTTTTACTAGCATTTTCTACTATCTCTTCTATTTTTCCATCGTTTTGTTTTAGTTCATCAAGCATTTTTTCTTTTGCTTTTTGTTCCATCTTTATACCAGCTGCTGAAATAGGAGTTATTAAAATCAGTTTTTTTATTCTTTTGTCAATCAAAGCAATTTTTTGAGCTATCATAGTTGACATAGAGTGGGCTACTAAATAAACTTCATCTAAAGCAAAATGAGTAATCAAATTTGTTATATCATTTGCAGCTTCTTCACAAGTATACTCTCCTATAATATCTTTTGATAAACCATAACCTCTTAAATCAATAAAATAGTAAGTGAAATTTGTAGTATCAAGGTACGGTAAACAAGGTTCATAGTTTCTACAATCTCCCATAAGTTCATGTAAAAATAAAACTTTTTTATCGCCTGAACCTAGAGTTTTATGATTTAAGATTTTCATTTGTTGCCTTAAGTTAATTTTTCGCAATTGTATATGAAATTGCTTAAAAGTAGTATAACTTTTCTGGATTACAATATGTTAGATTTTCAAATTAAAAAGAAAGAAATAAATTGGTAACAAATTGTGTAGGTTTAAATAATTAAAACAATCAAGCTTATATCTCATTGTTTATATAAAAATAAAAAATGGCAATCCAAAATATAAGAATGCTTATTTCGATTAATATAAATTTTAATTTTTTTATTTTGTGTCTAAAGAAAGACATAGCAAAAGCACTACCTATAAAACCACCAAAAAAAGAGATGGTATGTAAGTTCTTTTCACTTATTCTTTGTCCTGATTTTATCGCTTTATATTTATCAAAGCCAAAGATTAGAAAACTTAGTGTGTTTATGGCAAGAAAATAATAGATTAATGTGTTAATTGTCATTTTGGTATTTTATTGGGATGTGGCTTAAAAGATATAGTTTTATCAAATAATTTCTTGAATTAATTTATATTAATAATTTACTAAATAAAAGGTAAAAACTATTGTAACCTTGCCGAAACACAAAAAAACTATAATCTCATTTCGCTTTTCTTAGGAAACAAGTGAGAATTTCTAAACTTATAATCATAAGGCATTTTTAAGTTAAACTTAAGTATAATCCTGAACTTTTTTAGAAAACAACTCAACGTTTCTCTAGAATGGTAGTATCGTTTTGATTATGAAACTTTTCATATGTCATGGCGTCATTGTGACGTAACGAGAAGCCTGAGCAGCTTAAAAGCTCAAACCAAGACATAGAGAATCTAAATGATTCATTTTGATTTACACTAGACTCTCTATAAATTTAAAAAAGGGAAAACATGCCAACTATTAATCAGCTTGTTAGAAAAGAGCGAAAAAAGGTGATTAAAAAATCTAAATCACCAGCATTAGCAAAATGTCCACAAAGAAGAGGAGTATGTACAAGAGTATATACAACAACTCCTAAAAAACCTAACTCGGCTTTAAGAAAAGTAGCTAAAGTTAGATTAACTACAGGTTTTGAGGTTATCTCATATATCGGTGGTGAGGGTCACAACTTACAAGAACACTCTATCGTATTAGTTAGAGGGGGAAGAGTTAAGGATTTACCTGGGGTTAAGTATCACATCGTTAGAGGTGCTTTAGATACTGCTGGTGTTGCAAACAGAACTGTTGCAAGATCTAAATACGGTGCAAAAAGACCTAAGAAATAAGTAGAAGGATAAGAGAATGAGAAGAAGAAAAGCTCCAGTTAGAGAAATTATGGCTGATCCTATCTACAATAGCAAAGTGATCACAAAATTTATTAACACAATTATGCTAGATGGTAAAAAATCAGCAGCACAAAAAATTATGTATGGTGCAATTGCAAACTTAGATGCTAGAGGTGAAGAAGCTGGTATCGATTTATTTGAAAAAGCAATTGAAAATGTTAAACCACTTTTAGAAGTAAAATCTAGAAGAGTTGGTGGAGCAACTTACCAAGTTCCAGTAGAAGTTAGATCAGTTAGAAGACAAACTTTAGCTTTAAGATGGCTAGTTGATGCATCTAGAAAAAGAAACGAAAGAACTATGGTAGAAAGATTAGCTAACGAATTATTCGAAGCTGCAAACGAAAGAGGAGCTTCTTTCAAGAAGAAAGAAGATATGCATAGAATGGCAGAAGCTAATAAAGCATTTGCTCACTATAGATGGTAATAGGGAACAACTAAAATGGCAAGAAAAACACCACTTTCAGAGGTTAGAAATATTGGTATTGCTGCTCACATTGATGCAGGAAAAACAACAACTACAGAAAGAATTTTATTCTATACTGGTGTATCTCACAAAATTGGTGAGGTTCACGAGGGTGCAGCTACTATGGACTGGATGGAGCAAGAGCAAGAAAGAGGTATTACAATTACTTCTGCTGCTACAACTTGTCACTGGCCACACCCAAAAACTAAAAAACAACTACAAATTAACATAATCGACACTCCAGGTCACGTTGACTTTACTATTGAAGTTGAGAGATCTATGAGGGTTCTTGATGGTGCTGTTGCAGTATTTTGTTCAGTTGGTGGGGTTCAACCACAATCTGAAACTGTTTGGAGACAAGCAAACAAATATAGAGTACCAAGAATGATTTTTGTTAACAAAATGGATAGAACTGGTGCAGATTTCTATAATGTTGAAAAACAAGTTTCTGAAAGATTACAAGCTAATCCTGTTCCTGTACAATTACCAATCGGTTCTGAAGAAAACTTCAAAGGTATCGTTGATTTAGTTCAAATGAAAGCTATTGTTTGGGATGAAGATGCTGCTATGGGTTCTAACTATCACGTAGAAGATATTCCTGCTGATATGGAAGATCAAGCTGCAGAATACAGAGAAAAAATGGTTGAAGCAGCTGCTGAATCATCTGAAGAATTAATGGAAAAATACCTTGAAGAGGGTGATTTATCTGAAGATGAAATTATTGCAGGTTTAAAAGCTAGATGTTTAGCTATGGAGATTACTCCAATGACTTGTGGTACAGCATTTAAAAATAAAGGTGTTCAAACATTACTTGATGCTGTTGCATTATATTTACCAGCTCCAACTGAAGTTGCTGATATTAAAGGTGAAACTCAAGATGGTGATCCTGTAATTGTTCCTTCTTCTGATGAGGGTGAAGTTGCTGCTTTAGCATTTAAAATTATGACTGACCCATTTGTTGGACAATTAACATTTACAAGAGTTTATAGAGGTATTTTAGAATCTGGTACTTATGTAATGAACTCTACAAAAATGAAAAAAGAGAGAATCGGAAGACTTCTTAAAATGCACGCTAACAATAGAGAAGAGTGTAAAGAGTTATATGCTGGTGAAATCGGTGCAGTTGTAGGTCTTAAATCTACAATTACAGGTGATACTTTAGCATCTGAAAAAGATCCAGTAATCTTAGAAAGAATGGATTTCCCGGATCCAGTTATCTCTGTTGCAGTTGAGCCAAAAACTAAAGCTGACCAAGAAAAAATGGGTATCGCTTTAGGAAAACTTGCAGAAGAAGATCCATCATTTAGAGTAAATACAGATGAAGAATCTGGACAAACTATTATCTCAGGAATGGGTGAGTTACACCTTGAAATTCTTGTAGACAGAATGAAAAGAGAATTTAAAGTTGAAGCAGAAGTTGGTGCTCCACAAGTTGCATATAGAGAAACTATTAGAAATGCAGTTAACCAAGAGTACAAATATGCTAAACAATCTGGTGGTAAAGGTCAATATGGTCACGTATTCTTAGAAATCAAACCATTACCTTCTGGAAGTGAACCAAACTTTAAATTCAACAATGATATTAAAGGTGGGGTTGTACCAAAAGAGTATATTCCTGCAGTTGAAAAAGGTTGTTCTGAAGCAATGGCTGGTGGTATTTTAGCTGGATATCCAATGGTTGATATCGAAGTTACATTATACGATGGTTCTTACCATGACGTTGACTCATCTGAGATGGCGTTTAAACTTGCAGCATCTATGGGTTTCAAACAAGCTTGTAGAAGTGCAGCAGCTGGTGCAGTTATTCTTGAACCAATTATGAAAGTTGAAATTGAAACTCCTGAAGATTATATGGGAGATGTTATTGGGGATTGTAACAAAAGAAGAGGACAAGTTCAATCTATGGATGACAGAGCTGGTGTTAAATTAGTTACTGCAATGATTCCATTATCTGAAATGTTCGGTTACTCTACAGACTTAAGATCTATGTCTCAAGGTAGAGCAACATATTCTATGTTATTTGATTCATATATGGAAGTTCCTAGAAACGTTTCTGAAGAAATCATCAAAAAGAGAAATGGTTAATATTTAGATTAACTAAATTATCTTTTAAAGCCTCAGTATTTCATATACTGGGGCTTTTTTTATTTAAATCCTTTCTTAAATTATTTTTAGATAAAATCTTGTACTACTATGAAAAGGATTATATGGTGTATTCTAGATTAATAATTTATTTGTTTTTTATAGTTGGTTTCTTAAATGCACAAACACCAAAAGATATAGTTTATGTTGAAGATTTAAGTTCAAAGCAAATTATGTTAAAAGATGAGTTTCTTAAGCCAAATAGTGATTCTTATACTCTTGTTTTGTCTAAATTAGAAAAGACAGATGATCCCATTGAGTTTTTTAGAAGATATAAACTAACAAATGCAATAGCATATAAATATGGACCCCAAAAAGAATCTTATAGGGTTTTATCAGGAGTTTATCCAAATTATATAGAAGCGAAAAAGGCAATAAAAGAGTTACCAGATTCGTTATTTAGATTTAAACCTTTTTATTCAAAAATTAGTAGACATCAAAAAATTTATAATAAAAATTATAATATAAAAAAAATCACTGTAAATAATACAAAATCCACATCAATAATAGTATCCGATTCAGAAGATTCAAAAGAATTAAAAGAGGAACTACTAAAAAAAGGTTCGAAGTATTATTCAATCTCTCTTGCAAGTTTTAATTTCACAAATGAAAATAATATTCAAAAGTTTTTTAAATACAATGATATTTCAGATAAAGCAGTTGCACATTTATACGGAAAAGACAAAAATGGTGTTAGAGTAGTATATGGATTATATAATTCATATGATGAGGCTAAAGAAGCTATAAAACAATTAAGTAAAAGATTAAAAGATAATTCCCCTTTTGTTCAAAAAGTAACTACCATGCAACACTTTTATCAGAAATATAATGATATAGAAGATAATAATTCAGTGATTAAATTTGACGAAAATAAAAAAGATGTTGAAACTGAAATTGTTGAAAATAAACCTAAAATAATTGATGATATAAAGATTATTAAAAAAATTGAACCTCCTGTTACAAAAAGAGTTTTAAAAGTAGAAAAAGAAGTAAAAAAAGAGCAAATTGTTAAAAAAGAAGCAAAGATAGAAAAAGAGAAAAAGCCTATTGAAAAAAAGGTTAAGTTTATAAAAAATGAATTGTTAAAATATTCAAAAAATAAAGATGTATATTTTGTAGAACCTGAAGGAAGTTTTAATATAGTAAATGAAGTGTTTTTAAATGAAGATAGCTCATTTTATACTATAGACTTAGGTGAAATTAAAGTTGAAGATATACCTTTAGACAAAGTTATAATTCAATACAATATCACAAATAATGCATTGGCATATAAATATGGAAAAGAAAAAGAGTTTGCTAAGATTGTTTATGGAGCATTTGAAACAAAAACTCAAGCGCAAGAAAGAGTAGACGAATTAAATAATTTAGGGTTTAAAAATAACATAAAAGTCTCAAATATAAAAGAGCATCAAGAGCTTTATAAACAATATCATGAAGATATTATTCAAGAGGGAAAAGATGAAAAAGTTGTAGAGAAAAAAGAGATTAATTCTGTTTCTCAAGACAATGATTTTTTATATGTAAAAGATGAAAATAAATTAAAAGATGCTTTTTTGGATAAAGAGTCAAATTTATATACAATTACCTTGATTACATTTCATAAAAGTGATATAAACTTAGGGGAGTTTTTAGAAAAAAACAATTTAAACTCAGATATAGTTGCGTACTCTTTAGGGTCACAAAATAATTACTATAGAGTATTTTATGGAGCTTTTGAAACATCAAAGAAAACATTAGAGGTGATAGAAAACTTACCTTATGATTTGAAAAAGAATAAACCCTATGTTTCAAAAGTAATTACGAATATAAGAAGATTTGAAAGTTATAATAATAGAGATATTTTAACTGCTATAAAAAATGGGAAAATAATAGAATAAATAGGTTGAACATTGAAATTAACAACAACTAATGAAAGATTAAAAAATTGTAAAAAAGCTGGAATTATATTAAGACCAGATTCTCCTGAGATAAAAAAAGATTTTACAAATATTAAAAATTGTTTTGAATCTTCAGGTATAGAAGTAGTATTAGAAAAAAATAGTGCAAAAATGATAGATGAAGAAGGATTACTATTAAAAGAGCTTTGTAAAGAGGTAGATTTTTTAGTATCAATAGGTGGTGATGGAACTTTATTGTCTGTTGTGAGAAACTCTTTTGAGTTTGGTTTGCCCGTTTTAGGTTTACATATGGGAACTTTAGGTTTTTTAACAGATATCATATATGAAGAGTTACCAACTTTTTTAAATGATTTGAAAAATAATCAATATAGAATTGATAATAGAATGCTTGTGGAGTGTAAAGTAAACAATCAATGTTTTGTAGCTTTCAATGATATAGTTATATCAAGAAAAACTGTATCTTCGATGATAAAAATAAAAGCAAAAATAGATGGTAGTTCTTTTAATACATATCATGGTGATGGAGTAATTATCTCAACGCCAACAGGTTCTACAGCATATAATTTATCAGTTGGTGGACCAATTGTTTATCCTTTGACAGATGCTTTTATTATTACTCCTGTTGCACCACATAGTTTAACACAAAGACCTTTGGTGATGCCAGCAGATATTGAGATAGAATTTAAAATAAAAGATGAACAAGGTGCAGTTGTATTAGTAGATGGTCAAGATACTTATGAAGTACAAAACAATGATATTATAAAAGTTACAATTGCAAGAAAAAAAGCAAAATTAATACATAGAACAAAAAGAGATTTTTTCAAAGTATTAAATGATAAATTAAGATGGGGAAATTAATCAACGATGATTAATAGAATATATTTAAAAGATTTTTTATCTTTTGGTGAAGTAGATTTAGAGTTAAACAAAGGTTTAGTAGTTTTTACAGGTCCTAGTGGAGCTGGAAAATCTGTGTTAATGCAAACAATACTTTCTTTGTTTGCTATAACTGATAGTAAAGCAAGTTTAGGGGAAGTTACCTTATCAAATTTGGATATTGAAGATGAAGCTTATGATATACAAAAAGATGAAGATATTGTAGTTAAGCAGATAAAAAAAGATAAAGTAAGATACTTTTTAAATGCTCAAACTATTTCGAAAAAAAGTTTAAATCAGTTTTCTAAAAAGCTAATCAAACATCTTCATTTAAAAGATACAAGTGATTTTAATAGCGACAAACTTATAGATTTTCTTGATACTCTTTGTCAAAAAGAATCTTCTAATTTTAAAACGCTAAAAGAGGAGTTTATAAAAGATTTTCAAGAATTACAAAAGGTAAAAACTGAATTAAAAAAGATAAATGATGATGAATCAAAACTTGAAGATTTAAAAGAGTTTGCTAAGTTTGAAATTGAAAAGATACAATCAATAAATCCTCAAATCGGTGAGTATGAAGAGTTAAATGAGATAAAAAAAAGATTATCTAAAAAGGAAAAAATTCAAGAAGCTATTGAAAAAGCTAGTCCACTTTTTTCTTATACCTCTTCAGTTACAACAGCTTTAGAGTATTTGGATGAGGATGGAACTTTTTTTGATGATGCTATAAATGAGTTAAACAATATTTTTGAAAAGTTTAACGACTCTTTAATGGAGATGGAAGAGTTAGATATAGAAACTGTTTTAGATAGGATAGAAAAACTTTCATCTTTACAAAAAAGGTTTGGCTCTATTCAAGAAGCTTTGGAATACAAAGAGAAAAAACAAGAAGAGTTAGATTCTTATGAAAATATCTCTTTTGAAAAATCTTTATTAGAAAAAAAATTAGTTGAATTAAATACTAAAATAGAAAAACAAGTAGAAAAAATAAGTTTATTTAGAAAAGATGCTATAAAAATAGTAGAAGAAAAAATAAACTATTATTTAAAATATTTATATTTATCAAATGCCAAAATCAATTTGATAAAAAAAGAGTTAGATAAAAGTGGAGTAGATGAAGTTGTATTTGAACTAAATGGAGTTAATCTTGATACTATTAGTAGTGGAGAGTTCAACAGACTAAGACTTGCTTTATTAACAACAATTAGTGAGTTTGATATCATAGAAAATGGTATTTTATTTTTAGATGAAATAGATGCAAATTTGAGTGGAAAAGAAAGCTCAGCTATTGCAAAGGTATTAGATAAACTTTCTAACTCTTATCAAATCTTTGCCATCTCTCACCAGCCTCAATTAACATCAACAGCTAATCAACATTTTTTAGTAGATAAAAAAGATGGTATTTCTAGTGTAAAAGCATTGGATAAAAACTCAAGAGTAAATGAAATAGCAAGAATGATAAGTGGTGAAAATATTACAGATGATGCATATAGTTTTGCTAAAAATCTATTAGAGGAGAAAAAAGAGTTTATTTAACATCAAACTCTTTTAACATATTATCTACTAATATTTGTACTTTTATTTTTTCATTTTTTGTTTTTGCTTTATCAACTAATTCTTTTAGACTTGGATGAAATTTTTTTAAAAAATTTAATATATATTTAGTTTTTTTGTGTGGATTATTTACATGGGCATTTAGCTCAATAAACTCAATTACAAAGTCTATATATCCTAAAAAAGCTGCATAATTTATTGGTAATACACCAAATTTGTCCACTTCATTTAATAGTTTTCTATTATAAGGATATACTTGTTTAAAAACTTTTAAATTGTTTTTCCATACAGCATTGTGGATAAGATTTCTTCCTCTATTATCTATGGCATTTATATCAGCACCTGAATGAATCAGAAGTTTTATAGCAATTTGGTCACAATTTAAGATAGCTTTGTGTAGAGTAATCCCACCATACGAATCTTTTGCATTTACATTAGCTCCCATCATAATAATAGAGTGTAAAGTGCTATGATATAGTCTAAGTTCATTGTCTGTTGAAAAGTTTTGATTCTCATCCATATATTTATAGATAATGTTTTCTTTGTTTATATCGACTTGATTTATATCTGAACCATATTTGATTAGAAGTTTACACAATTCTAAATTGTTATATCTTACCGCATCAAAAAAATAAGGTTCACCCATTGAATTTAGTAGTGTTAAGTTAACATCAGCATTTATTAAAACAGAAGTTAAGATTGTTTTATAATCAGTATTAAAATCTATCTCTTTTTTTTGTGAACCTCTGATTTTTTTATTGTTATTGATTGCTAAAATTGCATCAATAAGTTTTTCAACAACTGTTTTTTCATTTTTATCTTTAATATTAGCATTTGCACCATAATCAAGAAGTATTGATATTATATCAAGGTATTCTTCCCCATTTAATATAATCTCATTTAACGCTGTTTCATTATGTTTATTTAATACATCTATATTTACTTCATAATCTAAAAGTTCAGTTAAAATATCAACACATTTATGTTTAACAGGAAGTGATATAATTGTTTCATTCTTATTATTGCAAATATTAACATCTATATTTTCTTCTATTATTAAGGGTATAAAAGCTATTAATTCTTTTATTTCAAGATGTTCATTGCTTTTATCTTTTGTTTTATGTTCTTTGTAATACTCTTTTCTTTTGATTATATATTTTATAAGATGGATTAATAGGTTATTCCCCTCAATATCAATACAATTGATATCTAATCCGTATTTGAGTAAAAAGAAAAATAAATCTTCACTTTGAATTCCATTTTCAACTAGATAAAAAAGTAGATTTTTCCCATAAGGGTCAGTTACATGTGGATCTGGAAAATGATTTAAAATTTTTTCTAACATTTCAAAGTTGGTGAATGTATATTTATAAAATAAGATTTCATTAGTTTTATTAATATTTGCATCATTTAATAAATCATCTAAGATTTTTAAATTTTGAGCACGAATTGCCAAATGTATTAGGGTATGGTTTTGACTATTTCTTCTATTTATATCTTTAAGATAAGGTTTAAGTTGTTTAAAAATATTAAAATGGTTGTTTAATATTGCAAATTCTATTGCTGTATAACCATTTTGACTCTCAAAATTTACATTTGCCCCAGCTATTAAGAGTTCATCTACAATTTCAGAATGACCATATTTTGATGCAATCATTATAGGTGTCTCACCCGTTGTATCAGCAGCATTTATATTGATACCATTTTTTATTAAACACTTTACAGATTCAATAAGATTATCAGGAATAGTTAGATGTAAAAAGTTTTGTTGATTACTATTTTTATGATTTATGTTGATATGTTGTAGCATCGAATTGACTTTATCTTCATTAAAAGTGGTATTTTTTAGTTCGGCTACAACATCTTCATATGTTGTTTTTTTAAATAATTTATTTAACATCAAATAAACCCTCATAGATTAAAGTTACATTTTAACATACTTTATTGAAATAATATATTATGAATTTGCATCAATTAAATCTGCTTTGACTTTTTATGTCTCAAAGTGATAAAATATAAGCGGAGATAATAAGGAGAATGATCGGATGAAGGACTTATCAATAAAGGCGAAATTACTATTAATTTCGTTAGTTGCAATAGTAATTGTTTCTATATCAATTGCAGTAGAATCAATATATTCTTTAAAAAAACTTTCAAAACAGAATATTGAAGAGTATAAAACAGAAGCTTATAATATAAAAGAAGCAGAACTTAAAAACTATATATCATTAGCTATGAAAACAGTTAATTCATATTATGAAAGAACAGCCATAGATAAAGTTAAGTTAGAAGTACAAGAGGAATTAAAAAAACAAACAGGTTTTATTTTTTCTATTTTAGAATCTGAATATAAAAGATTAAAAGGAATAATACCTGATGATCAATTAGAGTATAGATTAAAAACAATAGTTGAAGGTACAAGATATGGACAGTCAGGTTATTTTTGGATAAATGATGTAGATGCCATTATTGTAATGCATCCAATAAAACCTGCACTTAATGGAAAAGATTTAAGTGATTTTAAAGATAAAGCAGGAAAACAAATCTTTAGTGAATTTGCAAAAGTTGCAAAAACAAATGGTGATGGATTTGTAGATTATGTTTGGCCAAAACCAGGTTTTGAAGAGCCTCAACCAAAAGTATCTTATGTAAAACTTTTTAAACCTTATAATTGGGTAATCGGAACAGGAGAATATGTTTCAGATGTTTCTTCTACATTAAAAGAAGAGGCTTTAACAACTATAAAAAATATGGGATATGGAAAAAGTGGATATTTTTGGATAAATGATTCATATCCTAAAATGATTATGCATCCTATAAATTCAAAGTTAAATGGAAATGATTTATCTAATGTAAAAGATCCTAATGGAAAAGCATTATTTAAAGAGATGGTTAAAGTCACATCAAATAATAATGATGGTGGAATTGTAAAATATATGTGGGAAAAACCTGGGAAAAAAGAGCCACAACCAAAACTATCGTATGTTCAGAAGTTTGAACCTTGGGATTGGATAATAGGAACAGGAGAGTATGTAGATAATATTGAAGAAAATATTATGAAAATGCAAGAACATACAACTGAACAAATAGATGGCATAGTTATAAAAATATCAGTTTTTACATTGATCTCTATTATAATTATTTATTTAGTATATTCATTTTTAATTAAAAGAGTGATTATCAATCCTTTAGAGTATTTAGATGAAGCTATAAATGAAGTATCATCTGGAAATGGTGATAATAAAGAGATTAAAAAACTTTCAAATGATGAGATTGGAAAAGTTGTTGATAGTTTCAATGCCTATATTAAAAAGTTACAAGATGGTTATGCACAAGATGCTATTGTTATAGAAGAGGTTGAGAATATTATTCAAAAAGTGAATAATGGTTTTTATGTTTATAAAGTTGATAAAACTTCTGATAATCCAATTATTCAAAAATTAAGAGCATCTATAAATTCAATGATTGATTCAACAAATGAAAAACTAGAAGAGATAAATAACATACTTTTACAGTATGGTAATTCGGACTTTGATTATAAAGCTACACAATCAGGAACTACATCAAATGGTATTATTGGATCAATTTTAACAAGTAGTAAACAGTTAGGTTCAACTGTATCAGAGTTTTTATCTATGATTGTTTTAACTGGAGAAAAATTAAATAAAGATATCGATGTATTATCTACATCATCTAGTAAATTATCATCATCTGCAAATGAACAAGCAGCATCTTTAGAAGAAACAGCTGCTGCTATTGAAGAGATAACTTCTGTTGTTAAATCAAGTGCTGAAAAAGTAAATAGAATGTCTATTTTGGCAAATGATTTAAATCAAGCTTCAAAAGATGGTGAGCAGTTAGCATTAAAAACAACAAATGCAATGGATGATATAGATCAACAAGTACAATCTATAAATGATGCGATCACTGTAATTGACCAAATAGCATTCCAAACAAATATTTTATCACTTAATGCAGCCGTTGAAGCAGCAACAGCTGGAGAAGCAGGAAAAGGATTTGCAGTAGTTGCACAAGAGGTTAGAAATCTAGCTTCAAGAAGTGCAGAAGCAGCAAAAGAGATTAAAAATATAGTTGAAGCAGCAACAGCTAAAGCAAATGAAGGTAAACAAATTGCTGATAATATGATTGGTGGATATACTGAACTTAATACTAAAATTAGTGAAACTATTGCACTTATTTCAGATGTAACAACTGCAAGTAAAGAGCAAGAAACAGGTATTGTTCAAATTAATGATGTAATCAATTCACTAGATCAAGCTACACAAGTAAACGCTTCGTCAGCTACACAGATTTCAAATCTAGCTAATGAGGTTACAAATTTATCAAAAGATTTATTAAGTATTGCAGATAGAGCAAAATTTAATGGTGAGAAAAAATCTCAAATTTGTGATATTGATTTAGTATTTCAAATATCTAAATTAAAAAATGATCATATAATTTTCAAAAATACAAATTTTGCAAATGTTGGAACTTTTAAAACTTGGAGTGTAAAATCTTGTAGTGAGTGTGATTTTGGTAAATGGATAAATGAACAAGAACATAAAGGTTTATCTTTTACAAAAACATCAAACTGGTCTATTATGAAAGAGAACCATGAAAAAGTACATAAATCAGTTCAAGAATATATTGAAAAAAATGCTTCAAATGCATCTAATAATAAACTTGAAGAGATTTCTCAAAATTTAGAGATTGCAACTTCTAATCTTTTTGATAATATGGATACTTTAAAAATTGAACACTGTAAATCATTTAAAAGTAGTGAAGTAGTAGAATCTAAACTTAAAAATGATGATGTTAAAAAAGTAAGCAATAGTGTAAAAACAATTAAAAAAGAAGTACATATTGAAAAAGAAAAAAAAGTGATAACTCCTAAATATACAAATGATGATGAGTGGGAAAGCTTTTAATTGAAATAAAAAGGGGAGTTTAACTCTCCCTTTGTTATTTATTTTTTATGTTATTGATTAGATCAATAAGGTCATTAATCTTTTTGTTTTTTGAAATAATCTCTTCTTGTGAATATAAATATTTTTCTTTTAATCCTTTTACTTCCTCTTTTAGTTCAAGATTTTCTTCAAAAAGAAGATCATGTTTTCTCTTTACAATTTCTAATTTTTTAATATGACTTTGAATCTCTTCATTTTTTGAGTTTAATATCTTTTCATTTTTTTCATTGTTTTTTTCCATCTGTAATTCGTAATGGGTCAATTGTCTCTCTTTTGCAATTGCTTTTTGTTTTTCATTTTCAAGTTGTAAACTACAATTTGCAATAAAGTTATTTTCATTATTTAACTGTTTTTGTAAATCTTTTATGATTGATTTATATTCAGCTTCTTTTCTATTTGCATCTTGAATACTTAACAAGACTTTTCTATGAAAATCTCTTTTTTTAAGATTTTCTTGAGTTGTTAAAAATGCTATTGTGATATATTCATCTTTTTGAAATGATTTGATTTTAAATACAGTATTATTAAGATAAAAAGTCTCTTGGTTTTTAGATAAAAATTTTGTATCACCTTTAAAAAGTTTGTCTTCTCTTAATAATGACCAAGTATCTTCAATTATCTTTTTAGGAATACTAGGATGTATAATATTATTAAAATTTAACTCTTGCAAATCTTTTTCATCGTAACCTGAAATCTCTTGCATAGATTTGTTCATATATGTAATTTGACCATCTTCTAACATTTTAAATATTAAAGCAACGCTATCTACTGCTTCAATATAGTTTTCAATCTCTTTTTGTTTTTCTTCTAGTCTTTTCTGAAAAAATAGTTTTTCACATAATAAATCTATTTTCTGGAGTAAATCAGTGATTTTGATAGGTTTTATAATATAATAGTTGGCATTTAAATTTATTGCTTCTAATACTGAATCTATCTCTAATTTAGCTGTAGTAAAAATAAAAGGTAGATTTAAATCTTTTAGTCTTATTCTCTTTAGTAGTTCTATTCCATCTAGTTTAGGCATTGTAATATCTGATACAATAATATCAATTTCATTAATATATTTATTATATAAATCATATGCTTCAAGACCATTACTTGCTTCTATGATATTTTTAAAATATTTTTTTAGTGTATTTACTAATATATTTCTATCTGTATCAGAATCTTCAGCTATTAGTAGAGTGATATTCTCTAATGAATTTTGATTCAAAATTGACTCCATAATTAAATAATAAAAGATTATAACAAATAAAATTAAAATAAAGAAAATTAAATTTATAAGTAGGACTCTTTAAATTTTTAATTAAAATACCAAACAAAATCTTATTTAAAAAACTTTAGATATAATATCAAATTTCAAAAATGTAACTGAAAGGTAAAAATGGATAATAAAGTTGAACTTCTAAGTCCGGCTGGTAATTTAGAAAAGTTAAAAATAGCTTTTAAATATGGTGCAGATGCAGTATATGGAGGGGTTAGTCACTTTAGTTTAAGAATTAGAAGCGGTAAAGAATTTACTTATGAAACTTTTAAAGAGGGGATTGATTATGCACACTCTTTGGGTAAAAAAGTTTATGCAACTATAAATGGTTTTCCTTTCAATTCACAAATAGATTTACTAAAAAAACATATTGTAGAAATGGCAAAACTTGAACCAGATGCTATGATTGTTGCAGCTCCTGGAGTGGTAAAACTTTGTAGAGAACTAGCTCCTAATATTCCTATTCATCTTTCGACACAAGCAAATGTTATGAATTATTTAGATGCACAAGTATATTATGACATGGGTGTTAGGAGAATCATTGCAGCACGTGAAATTAGTTTAAAAGATGTAATTGAGATAAAAAAACATCTTCCAGATATGGAGATAGAGATTTTTGTACATGGTTCTATGTGTTTTGCATATAGTGGTAGATGTTTAGTAAGTGCAGTTCAAATGGGAAGAGTTCCAAACAGAGGAAGTTGTGCCAACGATTGTAGATTTCAATACACTTTGTATGCAGCAAATGAAGATCATAGTACACTATTTAGACTAGAAGAGGAACCTGGAATAGGAACATATATTTTTAATGCAAAAGATATGAATTTAGCTTCACACTTAGATGAGATTTTAGAATCTGGTGCAGTTGATTCTGTTAAGATTGAAGGTAGAACAAAATCTCCATATTATGCAGCTGTAACAGCATATGCATATAGGTCAGCTATTGATGATTTTTATTCACATAAATTTGAAGCACAAAAATATCAAGAAGAGTTAGCAACTACTAAGAATAGAGGTTTTACAGATGCGTATTTGATTCATAGACCTTTTGAAAAGAATGATACGCAAAACCATGAATATGCACTTAGCAAAGGAAGTTTTGAGGTAAGTGGTTTAGTGACAGAAGATGAGGAACATTTTTTATGTAAATATAAAACTTATCCAAATGAAGAAACTGAAATATTTGCACCTTTAAACTCTATAATAGAAGAAGTTGACAATGAAATTGGTTCAATTTATAAAAAAGATGATGGAAAATATTATATAACTTTTAAAAAGATATTAACTGAAACAAATAAAGAGTTAGAATCAGTACATAGTGGAAATACAAATAAGATAAAACTTCCAGGAAAATTGCCATACCTTACAATGTTAAGGGTTGAAAATGATGAAGAGGAGAGTTGTATCAATTAATAATGGTAGTATTTAGAGCGACTGAAAATATTAATATTAAAACTACAGATGGAACTTTAATAAAATATGAAAAACTTAAAAACCCTTCAAACTTTTTTAATGAAACAGTCTATATAACAACATATGACGATTTTGAAAATTTAAAAAGAGTTTTCAACGGTGTTGGAGAAAAATATAAAGCTAGAGTATTAGATGAAACTAAAATAAGATACCTAAGTCAATTTCCAAAAGAGTTAGGTATCTCTAATATCAACGAACACTCAATACGACAAAGATTGGATTATGAGTATAAAAAACTACACAGAATATCAGAAGACAAAGAGATAAATTCTGTATATCTAAATGAAAATAGTGTAGATATAGAAAAACAGTTTGTTGGGGTATTAAAACAAGATATTTCACTGATAATTTTAGGTAGTTTGGGAAATTCTATTTCTGAAATGATTTGTGCTTGTACTGCTCTTAGAATTTTACATGAAAAATTAAAGAAAAAGTTTAAAAGTGTAAAAATAGATATATATTTAAATGCTTCAGAAAACAAGTACTATACCCGTGATAAAATGATTTTTGCCAATCAAGCATTTATAAATAAAGTTAGTGCCTTATCAATAGATGCAAAAGAGTTTTGCCAATATGATTTTTTTATTGATGCAAGTTCTGTAACAACTAGAAGTTATTTTAAAAATCTAAAGTTGGTTGATGCTTGGCTTTATAAATTTGGCATAGATTATGAAAAAATTGATGATAGTTTAAAATACAATCAAATAAATTTATCTATATATAAACCACAAAATAAATTAGAAGAAACTCTTAAGAAATTGAAGTTGAGAGGTAAACTTTTACTTTTCCATCCATACTCTGCAAATATAGATAAATCAATACCAAAAGATACAGCTGCAAAACTTTTAAAGAAGCTTTTAATAAAGCTACCTGATTATATAATTGTTTCTATTTTAAAACTTGATTCTACTCTGGATGATGATAGATTTGTAGATTTGAGTGATTACTCAAAAAGTTTTTTAGATTATTCATATATTGTTTCAAATATGAATAAAATAATCACAGTAAATACTGCAACTTATCATATTGCAGATGCTTTTTTTATCCCAACAATTGTATTATTTACAAGTGTTGCAAAAAAAGAGACAATAGCAAATTATCCATTAAGTAAAATCATCTATATAGATGACAAAACCAAGAATCTAAGTAATTTTATTTTTGAAAATGAATCCTTGATTTTGTACCGTTTTACAGGTTGGAAAGAGTTAAAAGTTTCAAGGATTATTAAACTGTTAGAAACTTTTTGATATAATCGCACTATTTTATAAAATACAATTAGGGGATAAAATGAATTTTGTTTCAATCTTAATGGGTAGTAAATCTGATTATGAAATCATGAAACACTGCGCTGATACGTTAGAAAAATTTGATGTTAAATATGAAATTGTTATTTCTTCTGCACATAGAAGTCCAGAAAGAACAAAAAACTATATAAAAACAGCTGAAGAGAAAGGTGCTGTTGCATTTATCGCAGCTGCTGGAATGGCTGCTCATTTAGCTGGAGCTGTTGCTGCTACTACAACTAAACCTGTTATTGGAGTACCTATGAAAGGTGGAGCTATGGATGGTATGGATGCTATGCTTTCAACTGTTCAAATGCCTGCTGGAATGCCTGTTGGTACTGTTGCACTAGGAAGAAGTGGTGCAGTAAATGCTGCATATTTTGCAATGCAAATTTTAGCTATTTCTGATAAAGAGTTAGCTATTAAATTAAAAGAAGATAGAGTAGTTCAATCTAAAAAAGTTGAAACTGATTCAGCTGAGATTGAAGTAATTTTATAATGAAACAAGTTGCGCTATTTGTATTACCAAAATGCAAATGGTGCAATACTGCAAAAGCTTATTTAAAAGAAAAAAAGATTAGGTTTAATATAATTGATCTTTCCACAAACAAAAAAGCTTTAAATGATTGCAAGAAACATGGTTGCATTGGAGCACCTGTAGTTTTAGTAGAGAATCAATGGATTTGTGGTTTTGATAAAAATAAAATAAATAAAGCATTAGGGATAAAATAGATGGTAACATTTTCTGAAATTCTATTAAAATTACAACAATTTTGGGCACAACAAGGGTGTAATATCGTACAACCTTATGATATCCCAGCTGGAGCTGGAACTTTCCACCCTGCAACATTACTTAGAAGTTTAGACTCAACTCCTTGGTCAACAGCTTATGTGGCACCAAGTAGAAGACCAACCGATGGAAGATATGGAGAAAATCCAAATAGATTAGGGGCATATTATCAGTTTCAAGTTTTAATAAAACCAAGTCCAGATAATATTCAAGATTTATACTTACAATCTTTAGAGTTTTTAGGTTTAGATTTAAGTAAACATGATATTAGATTTGTTGAAGATAACTGGGAATCACCAACTCTTGGAGCTTGGGGACTTGGATGGGAAGTTTGGCTTGATGGAATGGAAGTAACACAGTTTACTTATTTCCAACAAGTAGGAGGGCTTCCTTGTGATCCTGTTGCTGTTGAGATTACTTATGGAACTGAAAGACTTGCAATGTATCTTCAAGGGGTTGATTCTGTATTTGATATAGTTTGGAATGAAAATGCTTTTGGAAAAACAACTTACGCAGATGTTCATAAAGAGAGTGAGTATGAGTTTTCTACTTATAACTTTGAAGTAGCAAATACACAGATGCTTTTTAAACATTTTGATGATGCTTTCAATGAGTGTAAAGTTTGTTTAGAAAAAGGTCTTCCTCTTCCTGCATATGACCAATGTATGTTAGCTTCTCATACTTTCAACACACTTGATGCAAGAAAAGCAATCTCTGTTACTGAAAGACAAAACTATATCTTAAAGGTTAGAGAGTTAGCTCAAGGGTGTGCTGTGCTTTATAAAGAGCAAGAGCAAGATAGATTAAAAAGAATTGGAAGAGTATAGTTTTGAAACTAAAAGAGATTTATAGTTTTTTAGATTCACTTTCGCCTTTTGAATTGCAAGAGAAATGGGATAATTCAGGTCTTTTAGTTGGTAATTTAGAAGATGAAATAAAAAAAGTTTATATCTCAATAGATTTGGATGAAGAAAATCTACAAGAGCTTGAAGAGAACTCTTTGATTATTACCCATCATCCATTGATTTTTTCACCTTTAAAAAGAGTGAATTTTGACTCATATAGTACAAAGCTATTAAAAATATTGATTCAAAAAAACATTGCACTTATTGCAATGCATACTAATATTGATACAACACATTTAAACAAATATGTGGCAAGAGAGATTTTAGGTTTGGATGTTATAGAGTCACAAGGGTATATTTGTTATGCAAATGTAAATGATAGTTTTTCAAACTTTGCAAACAATATAGCAGCTAAACTTGGACTTGAATACTTAAAGTATGTTAAGTGTTCAGATGAGGTAAAAAAGGTTGCACTAGTTACTGGCGCAGGTATGTCTATGATTGGTGATGTTGAAGCTGATTGTTTCTTAACAGGTGATATAAAATATCATGATGCGATGGAAGCAAAAGCAAGAGGCATTTCATTAATTGATATAAGACACTATGAAAGTGAAAAACACTTTAGTGCCTTAGTGATGGGCTTACTTGAAGAATATTTGAAAAAAAATGAATTAAAAGCTATAATAACAGCTTCAAAAAATCCATTTAAGTTTTGTACACAAGGAGAAACGGTTGAATAAATATCTACAAGATTTAGTTAAGTTATCAAAATTTGATAGTTCAATTAGTATGTTTGAACCAAAAATTGAGAATGAAAAATCAAAGTTATCTACATTTGTTGAAATAGCAGAGTCTATTAAAGGACAAATCAATAATACATATGCGCAAATTGATGATGTAAAATCAAAAAGAACAAAAAATAACATCCACTTAGCGGAATTAAAAACAAAATTAGATGATATCTCTAAAAAAAGTAATCAAGTTCAAAATGAAAAAGAGTTAAAAGCTTTACAACTTGAAGAAGAGATTGCAAAAGAGCAAATTTCATTTGCAAATGAAGAGATTATTAGACTTGATGAAATTGCAACAGCTAAAGAAGAAGAGTTAAAAGAGCTACAAGTAAAATTAGCTGAAGAAGAAGAATCAATTAAAGAGATTCAAGTAGCTGTTGATAACGCAATCGATGCAATAAATCAAGAAAGAAATGAAGTTTATCAAAAAAGAAGTGAATTATTAGAAAAATTTGATAATAAAATTTTAACTTTTTATGAAAAAATTAGAAGATGGGCAAAAGACTCAGCTGTTGTTCCTGTAAAAGATCAAGCATGTTATGGATGCTTTATGAAAATTAATGACAAAACTTATTCGGAAGTAATTAAATCGGAAGAGATTATCAACTGTCCTCATTGTGGAAGAATTTTATATAAAGAGGAAGAAACTGTTACTGAAGAGGCTTAATTTTGAGCCTTTTTAGTATATTTTATTATACTCTTTGCCTAATCTTATATATTTTAGCAATCCCTTATTTAATATTTAAATCTAGAAATCCAAAATATAAAGAAGCAATTCCAGCAAAATTTTTTCTAAAAAATAATAATAGTTTTGAAAAAGAAAAAATTTGGTTTCATACTTGTTCTATGGGTGAAACCAAAGCTATTAAACCTTTGGTTGATGAGCTTGGTGATGTTAATATCTCTGTTATTACAAATACAGGGTTTCAAGAAGCTCACAAATTATCTAAAAATGTTAGATATCTTCCTTTTGAGATTTTTTTACCTTTTTGGATAAAAAAACAAAAAGCTTTGGTGGTTATGGAAGCAGAGCTTTGGTATATGCTTTTTTTAGTTGCAAAAGCAAAGGGAACTAAAACATATTTGATAAATGCTAGAATTTCTGATAAATCTTATAACTCTTATAAAAAATTTTCATTTTTTTATAAAAAGGTTTTTAATAATATCGATAAGATATTTGCCCAAAGTTTAATAGATAAACAAAGACTTGAAGAGTTAGGTGCAAAAAATGTTGAAGTTATTGGAAATATAAAATTGGCATTGTTACCAAAAATTACAAAAGAGTATAAGAAACCAAGTGGTGTTTTAATAACTGCTGGAAGTACTCATGAAAATGAAGAAAAACTTATCTTAGATAGTTTTGATAAAAGTTATGGAAAACTTGTAGTTGTACCAAGGCATCCAGAAAGATTTGAAAAAGTTCATAAACTAATAAGTGATTTTGTTAAAGAGAAAAACTATACATATCATAAATTTTCACAAAAAGAAGATTTTGATTCAGATATAATTTTAGTTGATAGAATAGGTGAATTAAATAATATCTATGCCATATCTGATGTGGTTATTTTAGGTGGAGCATTTGAAAAAATAGGTGGGCATAATCCAATTGAACCAGCATTTTTTGGTTGTAAGTTGATAAGTGGTAAACATATTTTCAATCAATATTCACTTTTTGAATGTGTAAAAAATTATACTATAATAGAAAATGAAGAACTAAAAACAGTATTTGAAAAAATAAATAGTTTAGAAAAGGCAAGCCTTGGGCAACAAGGTAGTATTGAACCAATATTAAGGGAACTAAATGGCATATGATAAAGCATATAAAGTTTTAGCAAAACAGGAAAAAATTTCAAACTCAAAAGCTAAAGAATTAATAGACAAAGGTCTTGTAAAAGTTGCTGGTAAAAAAGTTTTAATTGCAAGAGGTGAAATTGACGTAGATACTAAATTTACAGTAAAAGATGTAGCTACAATAAAAGTAATTTTTCAAGATGAAAATATCTTAGCAATAAACAAACCAGCATTTATGACAAGTGATGAGATTGCAAAGAAATATCCAAAAGCTATTATGTTAAATAGACTTGATAAAGAAACAAGTGGTGTAATGCTTTTTGCAAAAAATGAAGAGTTTCAGAAAAAAGCAATTTCAGAATTTAAGGCAAATAGAGTTTATAAAGAGTATGTTGCAATAGTTGATGGTAAAGTTATTGAAGAGATTGAAATAGATAAACCAATATTAACTACAAAAGATAGAGGTATGGCTAGATCAAAAGTTGATGTAAAAAGAGGAAAACCTGCTAGAACTGTTGTATATCCTATGTTTGTTGAAGGAAATAAATCAAAAGTAAAAGTTGTGATTGATACGGGAAGAACTCATCAAATAAGAGTGCATTTAAATCATGTAGGTTTACCAATCATTGGAGATACAATTTATGGAAAACCAGCATCAAATATAAATAGAGTTTTATTACACTCGAAAAAAACAAAAATCTTTGATTATGAGTTTGAAGCACCTGAGCCAAAAGAGTTCAGAGTGTATGAATTTAATTAAAATTTAAGATTTTGAAAAAATAGAATTCCCTTTAAAAGGGAGTTCTTAAAAACTAAAAAATTAATTTAACCTTAAAATACTACAGCTTTAAACTTCTTTAAAGTATTTAAATAGTAAAATCCACAAATTTTAAAATAATGGAGTAGAGTTTTGTTTGATTCAATAACCGGTTCGATAGTAAATGCAGTAAATAAAATTAGACATAAAGATGACATTGCTTCTTTAAGTAGAGCAATCTCTGAATTAAAAAAATCATTATTAAAAGCTGATGTACATCACAAAACAACAAAAGATTTAGTAACTGCAATTGAATTAGAAACAAAAAAGAACGGCATAGGACAAGACTCATTTTTAAAAGCATTAAGGGATGAATTAACCAAAATCTTAACTACAGATGGTAAACAAGGTTTTGTATTTTCTTCTACTCCTCCAACAACAATTCTTATGACAGGACTTCAAGGTTCTGGTAAAACGACAACAACAGGTAAACTAGCAAACTATTTAAAACTTAGAAAGAAAAAAGTTTTAGTTGCAGCAGCAGACTTACAAAGATTAGCTGCAGTTGAACAATTAAAACAAATAGCAGCACAAATTGAAGTAGATATATATTTTGATGATAATGAAAAAGATCCAATTAAAATAGCAAAAGCAGCACAAGAAAAAGCAAAAAAAGAGCTTTATGATGTTCTTTTAATAGATACAGCTGGACGACTTGCAATTGATGAAGAGTTGATGTTGCAACTTGAAAATGTAAAAAAAGCTGTAAATCCTGACGAGATTTTTTATGTGGCTGATTCTTTGACAGGACATGATGCTACAAAAACTGCAACTACATTTAAAGAAAAAATTGGTATAGATGGTGTAATTTTATCTAAATATGATGGTGATACAAAAGGTGGAGTAGCTATCTCTATTTCTCATCAAGTTGGTGTTCCTCTAAGATTTATTGGTATTGGTGAAAAAATGCCAGATTTGGAAGTATTTATCCCTGATAGAATCGTATCAAGACTTATGGGAGCAGGGGATATTGAAGGTTTAGCTGAAAAAACTGCTGCTGTAATTGATGAGAAAAAAGCCAAAGAGGTTACTAAAAAGATAAAAAAAGGTGAATTTAACTTTAATGACTTTTTAGACCAACTTTCAATGATGAGTAAACTAGGTTCAATGAAATCAATTATTGGAATGATTCCAGGACTTTCTCAAATGGCTGGACCAATAAAAGATATGGACTTTGAAAACTCTGATGAGATAAAAAGAATTAAAGCTTTAATTAGTTCAATGACTCCAAAAGAGAGAGAAGAACCTAACTTGATGAATCCAAGTAGAAAAAAGAGAATTGCAAAAGGTTCTGGTTTATCAGAAGTTCAAATAAACAAAATCTTAAAACAGTTCAAAAATGCATCTAAAATGGCAAAAAAACTTTCAAGCAAAGGTGGAATGAAAGGTTTACAAAATATGCTTTCACAAATGCAAGGTGGTGGGATGCCAAACCTACCTAAAAGATAGGTAGAAAAAATTAGTATTGAGTTGTAAACTTGTCTTTATATCAGGATTGAGTTTAGAATTCAATACTAAAAATTAACATAAACAAAGGAAAAACATATGACAGTAATTAGATTAACTAGAATGGGAAGAAACAAAAAACCATTTTATAGAATCGTAGTAACAGACTCAAGAAAAAGAAGAGATTCAGGATGGATTGAATCAATTGGTTATTACAATCCAGTTGTAGAGCCAAAAGTATTAAAAATAGATGAAGAAAGATATAACTATTGGTTAAGCGTTGGTGCAAAACCTTCAGAAAAAGTTAAAAAATTAGCATCACAAAAGTAATTTTACTGTAAAATACCAACATGATTACAAATTTTATAGAAAGTTATGCAAAACTAATAGTAAGTAAACCTGAAGAGGTTTCTATATCAACACAAAAGATTGATGATACATTTACTGAAATTACAATTAAAGCAAATAGTGCTGATATTGGTAAATTAATCGGTAAAAATGGAAATATGATTAATGCTTTAAAAACTATGGCAAATGGTTGTAAAGCAAAAGATGGTGTATCTTACAAAATACAAGTTCTTGCAAACTAAACTCTTTTTATGAATAATAAAATTTATGTTGCAAAGTTAGGAAAAGCAGTAGGTCTAAAAGGTCATTTAAGACTTTTTATTGACTCTGACTTTCCTGAACAATTTAAAAAAAATGCAACTTTTACTACTAATAGAAATCTTCAATTAAAAGTATCAGAATATAATCCAAACAGAGAGCTTATTAAGTTTGAAAACTATGATGATGTAGAGTTAGCAAAAAAACTTACTAATCAACAACTATATGTTTCAATAGAAGATACAAAAAACAATTGTAACTTAGAAGAGGGTGAATACTTTTGGTTTGATATAATTGGTTGCAATATTATTGAAGATGGATTACTATTGGGTGAAGTAAAAGAGATTCATAGGTATCCGTTAGATGACTATTTGGAGGTAATTACTTCTAAACAGTTAGTTGAAAAAGGATTAGCAAAAACTTTTTTAATCCCTTATAATAAAGAGATTTATATTAAAAATGTGGATATAGATAAAAAAACTATAGAAGTTATTGATTGTTTATCTATATTAGAAAACTCGTAAGTCTTCTAATATTTACATCTTTTATTATATTCTTCTTTCGTTAAATCAGCTAAATATGCTTGTTTGTAACCCTTAGATATTAGTTCATCAAATACTTTCTTTCTTTCCATATCAGAAGAGTATGGTCCAAAATATATCTCAATTCTATTTTTTTGATCTCTACATAAAGAGATATTTTTTTCAAATTGTTGTAAATCATCTAAATATGATTTATATAATTCTCCTTTAATTGTAGCAACATTAATAAAAGATAGAAATTGCATATCACTACTTGGAGTTGTATTTTCAGTTATATCTTCTTCTATTGAATTATCAATATTACTATTTTCTATAGATTTTACTTCTGGTTCATTCATTTTTTCTTGTGTAGAACCTTTTTTATTGTTTAATTCACCTAAGAGTTCAGTTTTTTTATTTTCAAGTTCTTTTTTTAATTCTTCTTGTAATGCTAAAAATTTTTCTTGTTCCTCTTTTATTTGTTTTTGTTGTTCTTCAAGGACTTTTTTCTCTTCTTCTATTTTTGCATATTGTGCATTTATCTCTTCTTGAACTTTTTTCTTTTTTTCTTCTTCTATTCTTTTTTCTTCAGCTAATTTTTTTTCTTCTTCTTCTTTAATTCTTTGCTCTTCAGCTTCTAATTCATGTTTATTCATAATTTCATGTTTCGTTAGAGTATTCAATTTTTTATTTATTTTATTTTTATCTAAGTCATTAATATCAATTTGAATCTCTGGTATTTTTTGAGCTTGAATTTCTTGTGGATTTTTATCTTTTTGTGCTTGTATATCTTCTTTTGGATCAAAAAAACCTAAAAAGAATAAAACTAAGCCAATAGTTAACAGAATTAATAATATACTAATTACTACAATTAAAATTCTAAATATTTTTGGCTGTTTTTTCTGTACTTTTTTGTTATCATCATTGAATTCTTTTGATGAATTTTCACTGTTTCCTTCTGTAATTTCAACTTCTTCAAGTATAGTTTCATCTTTTTTTCGACTAGAATCTTCATCTTGAGAATCTTTTTTATCTGCATCTATTGAAGTTTCTTCCACATGTTCAACTGAAGTATTATCCAGTCCAACCTCTTTTATTATATCTTCATCAGTTTTTTCTGCCATATGCTACTCTTTATTTTTTTTTCTTTTTTCTCTTTGCTTTGCAAGAATTCTTTCTCTATTTTTTTTGTAGTACTCTTTTCTATATTCTTTTAGTTCTTCTTTTCTTTTTTCTCTATACTCTTTATCATATGCTAATCTTTGATCTCTATTTTTTTGATAATAACTTTGTTTTTTTTCTCTATATTCTATGATTTTGCGTATAATTTGTTCTTTTCTATCATCAATAAACTCTTTTTGTTTTTTTACAATAAGTTTAATATTTTTTGCAAAATTTTCATTATCAAGCTCTTTTGCATAATCTATCTCTTTGTAGTTTTTATATTTTGCATCAGAGTCTTTTTGTTTACTTTTTAAATAGTATTCTCTTTTTTTCTTTTTATGTTTTTTGAAATTTTCTTCTCTTAATTTTTTAAGTTCTTCTAAATTCATAAACTTATTAAATTAATTATCTTTTTAATCTGTTAACAGTATCAAGCATAGTATCTGTTGTTGTAATAGCTTTAGAATTAGCTTCATATGCTCTTTGTGCTGTAATTAAATCAACCATTTCATCTACTAGTTTTACGTTTGATAATTCAATCATACCTTGTCTTATATTACCAAACTGGTCTGTTGAAGGGGTACCAGCTATTGGATCTCCAGAAGCTTCACTTGCAGCATATAAAGAATCTCCTAGCGGTGTTAATCCAGCAGGATTGATGAAATCAACAATCTCTATCTGACCTAAGGTAACCTCCGTATTTGTTGTAGGATTTGTAGCTGTTACTGTACCATCTAATGCTATGGTAACATCTTTAACATTATCAGGGATTGTTATTTGTGGCTCAAGTAGGTAACCTTGTGCATTTACTATGTTACCTTCATTATCAACTTTAAATCCACCATTTCTAGAATAAACTACTTCCCCATTAGGGTTAGTTATTTGAAAGAAACCTTTTCCTTCAATTGCCAAGTCAAAAGTGTTACTTGTAAGCTTTAAATCACCCTCTAGAAAGTTTTTTTGAACACCAGAAATTTTTACTCCTAACCCAACATCAATACCTGTAGGATTTACTGAAGTTTCTGAGGTTCTACCTGCTGTGAAATTAAGTCTTTCATACATCAAATCTTGAAATTCTGCTCTATCTTTTTTAAATCCCATTGTATTAACATTGGCAATATTATTAGAAATAACGTCAATTTGGTGTTGCATTGAGTGCATACCTGTTGCAGCTGTGTAAAGCCCTCTAATCATAGTCTTATCCCCTGCTTTGTATTTATTCTAAGATTATATTTAAAGATATTTTAAAGTTTCATAAATTAGATTAAATTATTTTATCGATATTAAGTATATATTTAAAACAAATTATATATAATAGTTGGATTTTGAATGAAGTTTTTATAAAGGGAACATAATGAGAATATTAATAGTTGATGACAGCTCTACTATGAGAAGAATTATTGGTAATGTTGTTATGCAATTAGGATTTTCAAAAGAGGATTTTGATGAAGCAGAAGATGGTGTAAAGGCTTGGAAACTATTAGAAGACAAACAATATGACATTGTTTTAACTGATTGGAACATGCCTAATATGAACGGCTTAGATTTAGTAAAAAAAATCAGAGCAGAAGGTAACCATAAAAAAGTTCCTATTATCATGATTACTACAGAAGGTGGTAAGGGTGAAGTTATTACAGCGTTAAAAGCAGGGGTTAACAATTATATTGTAAAACCATTTAATGCACAAATTTTGAAAGAAAAACTTGATGGAGTTTTAAAACAATAAGATTTTATTTTATATTGTAAAGGTTTAAATTATGAGTATGAGCCAAGAAGAAATAGAATCATTGATGAATGGTTTAGATTTTGGAAGTGATGATATTGAAGAAGACTCAACAGAAGAAAAAACAGAAGAGAAAGTTATTGATTCAAATGAAAAAATGTCAGAAGACGATATTAATGAATTAATTGCTCAAACAGAAGATATAATTTCAGAAGAGAAAAAAGAAAATTCAAAAGTCTCAGATGATGATATCAATGAACTCTTAGCTCAAGTGGATGAAAATAATACAAAAGATAATAATAATGATGAGTCTTTAGATGAACTATTAAATAGTTTTGAAGATAACTCATCAAGCACTGATACAAAAGAAAATATCCAAGAAGAGTTAGATAAAAGTGAAACTTTACAAGAAGATAGTAAAGAAGAACAAAACAGTGATGATGATGAAGATATTGATCAGATTTTAAAAGAGATTGAAAATGAAGATAGTACTAAAGAAGATTTAGAAACTTCAGATGAAGCATCAGATGAAAGTATTGACGACTTACTTGCTTCAATTGATGGAATAACAGATGATGATTCAAATGATGAAGAGTTTTCTTTAGACGATATGCCTCCTGCTAAAACATCTTCTAAAGACAATGACATAAAAGATATTGATGATAAAATAAATAAAGGTCTTTTCCCTTTACCTGTTGAAGATGATACTAAAGTAGTAAACCAATTAAGTATAGTTGCAAATGACTCAGAAGAAAAAGCTACAAAAATATTTGATGTATTAAGTAACATATTAGATTACAATACAGAGATACAAAATGATGTTCAAGCTTTAGCAACTTTTAATGATAAACAACTTTCAATGCTTTCAAGTTTAAGTAAGAAATTTCCAAATATCAATGCTTTTAAACAAAATCTAGAACAATCTGAATTGATGAATAAACATATCCAAGATATTAATGAAAAATTAAATTTGGGAAATACAGAGATATTTCAAGCTATGGAATTGATGCAGTATCATGATATTAATAGACAAAAAATAGAAAGAGTTATGTCTGTAATTAGAAAACTTTCTACATATTTAAATAATCTATTTGAAGATGCAGGTAACCATAGTGAAGTTGCAGTAGCAAAACATATTCATGGTGATAAAGGTACAGATGATTTAATGGCAGAAGATGATTTAGAAGCATTGATTGCAGAATTTAATAAATAAAGGATATTAAAAAATGAACCAAGGAACTTACCCTTTAGCAGCAGCTATGGTTAATGAGATAAACAGAGTTGATGTTGTTTCTAATAACTTAGCAAATTTAAATACAAATGGATTTAAACAAGAAGGTGTAACAGAGGGTTCATTTAATTATTATTTGCAAAGAGCAGAACAACAAGGTTTTAATCCTACAAAAATAAATAGTGTTACAAATACTATTCCCAAAATTGATGCAAAATATATTAATCAAGAAAAAGGCCCTATTGTAGCTACTGGGAATAATCTTGATTTTGCATTAAAAGATAATAATACATTTTTTAGAGTTCAAGATGATAGTGGAGAAGTAGTATATAGTAGAGATGGTGCTTTTAAATCTTTGAATGGTTTTTTAGTTAATTCTAGTGGACAATTTATTTTAAATAATGATAATGAATCAATTGCAGTTGAAGATGCAGATTTTATTCAGCAAATTGCAATAGTTAGAATTGATTATAATGATTTAGAAAAATTTAAGGATAATAACTTTAAAGAGAAAGAAAATGGAGCATTTGTAGAAAATATTGATGATAATAGTGGCTTTTTGATACAAGGTTCTATTGAAAAATCAAATGTTAACACAGTTTTATCTATGGTTAATCTAATAGATGCCCAAAGAGCTTTTGAAAGAGCTCAAAAAGGTGTAAATAGTATTGATGAGATGAATTCTAAAGTTATTGATAAAATAGGAAATACTAGATAATGAAAGCAAGTAGTGTAACAGATTTACTTTTTAATCAATTAAGTTTTAGAGGAGATAGACAAAATGTTATCTCTAGTAATATAGCAAATATAAACACACCAAATTATAAAACAAAAGAGTTGGTTTTTGATAAAGAATTAAAAAAAGTACAAGATGATGGTGATTTAAAACTTAGTACTACAAATGGTAAACATATATCAAATTTTGGAGAAGTAGAAAAAAAATCTTCAAATTCTAGAATAATTGATGTAGAGGGACTAGAAGAACAAAATGATGGGAATAATGTAAATTTAGACCAACAAATGAGTGAGATGTCAAAAAACAAAGTTATCTTTGATGCAATACAAGCATCAATTACAAAAGACTCAAGGTTATTTAGATCAGTAATCGACTCATCAGCAAAAAATTAATTAGGTATATAGTTTAATGGATCAATTGATAAAATTTATAAATAATTTAAATTCTGCACAAAGAGCTGTAATAATAGGAGGATTCTCTTTACTCTTTGTATTACTTATTGGATTATTAGTATACTCTAATATTAAAGCGCAAGATAAAAAACTAAACTATACAATAGCATCAAATTTAACAAAAAATCAAGTGATGTTAGCAAGTAATGAACTAGAAGCATCAGGTATAGAGTTTTCTGTTATTGGAAGTGGTAATAATCTTACATTAAAAACTTCAAAAGATTTTATTAATATTGCGAAAATAAAACTGGTAACAAGTGAAGCTGCTACAAGTAAACATGTTGGTTGGGAAATATTTGAAAAATCCTCTTTAGGTACCACAAATTTTGAAAATAAAGTTAAGTATTTAAGAGCATTAGAGGGAGAATTATCTAGATCTTTAGAATCTCTTTCAGGAGTTCTAAGGGCAAGTGTAAAAATTGCAATTCCAAAGGATACAATATTTACAGAAAGAAAAAGTGAACCAACTGCATCAGCTGTTATCTCTCTTAAGCCTGGAGTTTTTCTTACACAAAAACAAATTGATGGAATTAAAAACTTTATATCTTCTGCTGTAAGTGATTTAAAAAATGAAAATATTAAACTTATTGACCAAGATGGTACCCTTTTACAGATATCTCAAGAAGATATGGATAATCAAAAATCATTAACTCAAAATAAATATAAAAATAAAATAGAAAAAGATTATGAAAAAAAGATAGTTGAATTATTAGAACCTGTTGTTGGAATTGGAAGAGTAGTTGCAAATGTTACTATGGAATTCGATTTCAAAAAAATACATATTCAACAAGAAATATTTGATCCTGAAGGAACAATAAGAAGTCAACAAACAACAGAAAATACTAATAGTTCATCAGGAAGCTCTCAAATGGCAGGTGGAACTGCTGGAGTTGAAAACAATATTCAAACTCCAGATGGAGCCAATGCAAATAATGGAGTTCAATCAAATTCAGAAAGTGTAAAAAATATTACAAATTATGAGATTTCAAAAAAAGTCATTGAAGAAAAAAACAATAATTATTCTTCTGTAAAAAGAATAAGTGCTGCTGTTACTTTTGATTCTTCTGTTTTAGAAAATGAACAAAATAGAGATGAATTTATAGCTTCAATTGAGGCATTAGTAAAAGATAGTATTGGTTTTAGTGAACAACGAGGGGATAAAATATCTGTAAGACCTTTTAAATTTTTAGGAGCACAAGCTTCTAAAGGTGGTACAACAGTTGATGCAAATGGAAATCCCGTAAAAAATGATATGATTGAAGATTCTGGAAGTGTAGATACCTTTGCAATGGTTCAATCAATTTTGAGAGATTTTAGTGAATATTTTCAATATTTGATTGCTGCAGTTTTACTTTTTATTTTTTATAAAAAATTTATTGTAAACCATGAAGTAGTTGTACTAGGAGATGGAACAACATCAAGAAAAGTTGATAAAGATGGAAACCCTATCGATGAAGAGTTTATGGATGAGTTTATGTCAAATTACGAACATGAATTTGATGCATCTACTGCTCAAGGGAGACTAAAAGCAAAAGTAAAAAGCCAGATTATGAATAATATTGATGGATTAGATGAGGAAAGTGCTGCAAAATATGAGGTTTTAATTGAGACTTTAGATAAAGAGATAAATAATAAACCAGAAGAGATAGCTAGAATGATAGAATTACTACTATTAGAAGGTAGTGAAAAGTTTAAAAAATAGAGGTATAGAGTGCAAAATAGTGAAATTCTAAAAGGGATGTCAATGATGGAAAAAGTTTCTATCTTCTGTGTTTTAATAGGAGAAGAAGCTACTGTAAAAATATTTCAACATCTACCTAAACATATTGTAGAAGAGATTTCTACAAATATCACTATGCTTAATTCCATAGATAAAGATACCTCTTTGGCAATTTTAGAAGAGTTCCATCTTTTTAGTAGGTCAAAAGCATTTATTAGTTCTGGTGGATATGATTATGCAAAAGAGATTTTATATAAATCTTTAGGAAAAGCAGAGGCTGATGAAGTTTTAGCAAAACTTTCAAGGATGAAATTAGCTTCACAATCATTTTCTTATCTTGATGCAATTAATTCTAAACAACTTAGTGATTTTATTAGGGATGAGTCACCACAAACTATTGCTGTAATATTATCTCATATGGAAGCTCCTAAAGCAGCAGAAGTTTTAATGCTGTTAGATGAAGATGTAAAAGTAAAAGTTACAATGCAAATGGCAACGATAAAAGATGTATCTCCTGATGTTGTAAGAACAATTTCTTTAGTTTTAGAGAAAAAACTGGAATCTTTATTATCATCTATTGTAGATGTTGGTGGGGTTAAAGTTGTTGCAGATATGTTAAATAGACTTGGACCAAAATCTCAAGACATCTTAAAAAATATTAATGGTGTTGATACTTCATTAGCTACTAAGATAAAAGAAAATATGTTTGTATTTGAGGATTTATTAAAATTAGATAATGAATATATTATGAAAATTCTTCAAAATGTTGATACAGCAGATGTAGCTGTTGCTATGAAAAATGCAACAGAAGAGGATATGGCTAAAGTTACAAGTTCAATGTCTCAAAGAGCAAGTGATAGATTCAAAGAAGAGTTTGAGATGCTTACAAAAGTTAAAATCAAAGATATTGAAGCAGCACAAAGAAAAATGCTTGATGTAGCACAAAAAATGATTGAAGAGGGTGTTATTGATAGAGAAATGGATGAACAATAATGGATAAAAACAATGTATATTCAAATGCAAAAGTTATCTCAAAAAGTGAGAATATTCAAAATTACCAGTTAGGTACTTTTACAGAAGGACAAATTAAAGAAGAGAGTGGACCTCCTGTTATTATCTCTGAAAATATTCCAAGTAATCACTTAGAACCATTAATAAATCAAATCTCTACTTTAGCAAATCAATTAAATTTAGTAACTCAAAAAATAGATAATTTAGAAAATAATGGCGCAGTTTCAAGAGATATAGATAAGCAAGTAGTACAAGCTATAAAAGATTTGAAACATTATGCTAATTTCTTTGAACAAGCTACTTTTCAAATGGAAACAAAACTTTTAAAAACATCAATTGCCATTGCAAAAAAGATTATATCTATTGAAGTTGGTGAAAATTCAGCATTAATTGCAAAAGAGACAATTAAACATTTGATGGAAAAAATCAAAAGTGCAACAAGAGTTAAAATTCATCTTAATCCAAAAGATTATGAGATTTTAAAAGATAATCTAAATTTTGATAAATTTATAGAATTGGTAGAAGATGCAAATGTTACTGCAGGTGGAGTAGTAATAGCAAGCGATTTAGGTAACTTTGATGGTAATATTGAATCAAAAGTTAGTTCTATGCTAGAAACATTGGATTCTGTAGTATAATCAGTAAATATTTCACCTAATTATAAAAAATAAATTTTTATGATATAATAAGTGAATTAACAAAAAAGTATATAAATTATGGAAATTAGTGAAAGAGATTATGATTTATTAGTTGATACTCAAATAACTGTTGATGTGATGTTAGGTAGTGCTGATATCACAGTAAAAGAGTTTTTAGAGTTATGTGAGGGAGATATACTATCTTTGAACAAAGTTGCTGGTTCAGGGGGAGATATCTATGTAAATAAAAGAATTGTAGGGACAGGCGATATTATCGTTATTGACGATAAACTCGCAGTTAGAGTGCAAGAGGTAATGGACTCTGACAATGTTGTTAGATATTTCTTTGAAGAGAACTTAATATAGGAGTTTTTTATGGCATCAGTAGATAATGTAGACGTTAATACAAGTTCTGGAGTAGGTGGTAGTACCTATACATCATCAATTAGTAATGATACTTTAACTAATGAAGATTTTTTAAAGCTTATGGTTGAAGAGTTAAAAATGCAAGATCCTACCAAACCAATGGATTCTCAAAGAATGTTAGATACTCAAATGCAAATGTCAAGTATCGAAACAAACTTACAAACTATTGAGGCAATGAAATCTCTTACAGAGTCTTTTTCTCAAACTGCTTTTTCAAATGCTGCTAATGTAATAGGTAAAAATATTGAAGATGGTAACATTGATGAATATGGTGTAAATAAAGCTTATACAGTAAGATCAGTTGAAAATATTGATGGGGAGATTCAATTAAAAGCCCAACAAATGTTGTATTTAGAAGATCAAATGACTGATGCTGATGGAAACATTGTAATGTACGATCTTTCGGGACAAATCTTAGATGAAGATGGAAAAACTACAGGTCAAAAAGTAGCATTAGATAGTCCAGGTAGTATAATATTAAAAGATGGGAAACCTGTTATTTTAGATGAAAATAACGAAGAACTTGAAGAGCATAGTTATACTCTAAGTGGTAATGTTGTTGCAGTTTATTCTGATGAATTAACTACAGTACCTTTTAATTCTGTTACAAAAATATTTTAGGATTTTATTATGGTTAGTTCAATGTGGAATGGAGTTATGGGTATACAAGTCCATGACAGAGCATTAAATGTAGTAGCAAATAACTCAACTAATACTAATGTTTATGGATATAAACCAGATGAAGTGAGTTTTACTGATTTATTATATTCTGCAGATGGAACTGGAAAAGGTGTACAGCTTAGTTCTGTAAAAAAAGTATTTAATCAAGGTCAAATACAACCAACAGATAATCCTTATGATGTAGCAATTGAAGGAAGTGGTTATTTTGTTCTTAATGATATAAAATCAAATGAATTATTCTATACAAGAGCAGGAAATTTCCAAATGGGGAATGATGGTTTATTACAAACACCTGATGGGATGAAAGTTTTAGGTATTCGAACAGATGCACCAATTGTAACAAGTACAGATGCAAATGTTGTTGAATTTAATAATGATTATACAAAATTTGTTGCATCAGATTTTGTTAATAGTAATACAGATTTTTTTCAATCAGTTAATGCAAGAGCAACTGACTATGCTTCAACAGCAACTGATATTGGTGAAAGTGGGAATGGTTATAAATCTAAATCAACACTAACATTAGAAATAGATAAAATGATTTTAGATTATAGAGAGAAGTTATCTAATTATGGATCTCACTCAACAGTTGATTCAACACCTTCTACTACACAAATTACTCAATTTAATTTTGGCTCTTCAATGAATCTATTAAATGATGAAAATGATTATATAGAAGTTACAATTGATAATACAGCTCATAGGGAGTATTTTGATACAGATATTGAGACAACTCTAAAAAACTTTTCAGATAGAATATCTGATACTGTTGGATTAACAGCTTCAGTTGATACTACAACAGGGGTATTAACAATTGAAACAACTATTCCAGGAAAAAGTGCAAAGATTACTCAAGGAATAATTAATAACAGAGAAGTTTTTTCTGCAACTTTACAAGAAGCAACTTTAGGAACAGGTCTAGGAATGGTAGAGAGTTCTAAAGCAGCATTGATGTCAGCTCTTCAATCAGCTGGTGCAGAATTTTTAGAAATTAAAAATAATATTTCATATACAAATCAAGAAGATTTAACTGCCCTTGGAACAATTCAATTAAAACTTGAAAATATGACTTTATCAGAAAATACTTTTGGTACAATATCTATTGAAGAAAATGGACTTGTTTTTTTAGAAGATGGGGATAACAAATTTGTTGTTGGAAAAATACAAACAGTTGCCTTTAGAGCAGAACAAGAGTTACAACCAACTGGAAGTAATCTTTTTGCTATGACAGAAGAATCTGGTGAACCATATTATGCAAAAGATATAAATAAAATAGTTTATAACTCATTGGAGTTAAGTAATGCTAATTTAACAGATGGATTAGCAACAATTTTAGGTTTACAAAGAGCTTTTGAAGCAAATGCAAAATCGATAACTACATCAGATGAGTTGTTAAAAACAGCAATAGCACTTAGAAGATAGGTGTTCAAATCTTAGTATTTATTAAATATTAAGATTTGAACATTTAAATATGTTTAAAAATTTATCTTAAAGGATAAGTCATGGTTGGAGCATTATGGACAGGGATTTCAGGTCTTGCATCTCAACAAAGAGCGCTAGATAATGAATCAAATAATATTGCAAACGTTAATACTGTTGGATATAAAGCATCAAGAATCTCTTTTGCTGACCAAATGTATCAAGATAGAATCGGTAAAGGTTCTAAAATCCTTGATTCGGAAAAACTATACACTCAAGGAAACTTAAAACCTACTGGAGTTGATTACGATTTAGCTCTAAGTGGTGAAGGTTTTTTTGTTGTAAAAAATACAAGGCTTAGTGGTAGTTCAGAAGAACAATATACTAGAGCTGGTAACTTTAGAATGGGTGACAACGGTACCTTACAAGATGCTGCTGGAAATGAAGTACAAGGGTGGCCTATGGTTGCTGTTGATACTGCAAATGATGTAACATCTACAAACCCAAATACAACAATGTTTAATGATGAATATACTAAATTATTAGGTACAAAGATAATTAAACACTCAACATATGTTGATACCATTACTGCTAGAGCAACTGATTATACACAAACAGCAAAATCAGATTCTTTGACTATCTTTGATGGAGCAGGATATAAAACAAAATCTTCAAAGATTTCAGATATTGAAGAAGCAATTAAAGATTATACTACTTGGTTACAAAGATTATCAGAAGAGCCAGATGGTTCATCTGCAACTTCAACAGCTCAAGTATCTCAGATAAATTTTAAATCAGGAACAAATGGTTTATTATCAAATGAAGGTCAACAAATATATGTTACTATTGACGGAAATAAAATTTCACAAAATTATGTGGCTGTAACTGCTGATTCTGATTTTATTTCAAATTTCGTAGATACAACAGGAGCATCTACAGGAGCTATATCAGCTGGAGCAAATACTATTACAATTGCTTCTGCTGATGATTTAACTAGATATCAAGTTGATATTGGTGGTGAAATTATTTTTTATGATTCAGGAATTGGTGAATCAATAGTTGATGTAATGGAAGGTTTGCAAGATGCCATTAATCAAAACTCTACAGTTACAGGGTCATATACTTTATCAAATGATGGTATAGATACAATCACTTTAACAGGACCAGCTATTACTCCTACAGTTGGAAGTTACGCAAGTGATTTAACTATTGATTATGATGTTGCTGCAAGTAGAATAGCTACTTATAAAGGGTTAGCTAATGAGATTATGGAAAAAGTAAAAGGTGTAAAAGCTTATCTAGCAGAAGAATCATCAGGTGGAACTGATGTTGACTTTTTAGAAGAGGGTGAATCATATACACTAAATACTAAAGATTATGCTGAGATGTTAAAAGGTATTATTCAAATTGAATCTTTAATTCCAGGTAAAGAGTTTAAAATATCAGAGGTTGGTGAAGTATCAGGAAATACTACTAACTTGGGAGATTTTCAAACTACAGTAAATGCAGTTGCAGGTTCGGGATTAGGGGCTTTAGAAAGTTCTAAAGAAGCTTTATCAAGACTTATAACTGGTAATCAAAGAGATGTATACACTATGTCTGATTTAGGTTTAGATGGTACTAACCCACAAGATTTTACTTATGGTATCTCTATTTATGATAAAGAGTTAGGTAAAAATATTCCAGTACCTGGATTTACAAATGCAACTCCACCTGAAACACCATTTAATATATTTATGGATGGTGTAACAAATATTGATGATATAGTATCTCTTATCAATGGAGAACAACCATATACTTATATAAGTGATGTAGATGGGACTGTTCAGACAACAAGTTCTTTTGTTTTATCAGATTATATCAAAGCATCAAATATTAATGGTGCTTTAGTTATAGAAACTTTAGATTCAAATTATGATGTAGAGTTTAATGGTTCTTTAAAAATAGCTGATGATCCTACTACAGATGATGGTACTGCTACATTAGCTGCTACTTATACACCAATTGATAAAAATAGTGATTATAGTGGTAGAGCAGGTGCAGGAGCTGAATTTATAGAACTTATTAATACAGTTGACCAAACTGCAACTAAAGGTTCATTACAATTAAGACTTGATACTTTAGGTATCTCAGAGTCTGCATTTGGGTCTTTTTCTGTTGATAATGCAGGACTTATTACAATGACACAAGATGGAGCTGATTTTGTAATTGGTCAAATTGCTATTGCTTTATTTAATAATAATAGAGGATTGACACCAATTGGAGACAACTTACTTGCAAAAAGTAATAACTCAGGGGATCCTATATATAATTTAAATAATAATAAAACAGCAAGAGTTGAATCTCAGCAATTAGAGTTAAGTAATGCTGACTTAAGTGAAAGTTTAGTTAATTTGATGGTATTCCAAAGAGCATTTGAAGCAAATGCTAAATCAATTACTACATCAGATACAATTTTAAATACATTAATTAACTTAAAACGATAATATAAAATAAGAGGGTATCTCCTCTTATTTTAGTATTTTGAGGATAAATTTGGATAATTTTTTATTAATAACAATAATTGGAATATTACTTTTATACTATTTTTCGAGTACAAATGTTTATAAATCTTTATATAGAAAACTAAATGAAGAGAAAAATATACTTGAAACTGATAATAAAAAACTTCAAGAGATAATAGATAGATATGAAAAACAAGTAAAAGTTAGTGCTGCCACATTGAAAACTAATCAAGATAACTTACAAGTTGCAAGGGATGATTTGCAAAAGTTAAGATTAGAAAACAATGAACTAAAACATGAAATTGAAATTTTAGAAAAAAGAACAGAAGAACTATATGCGCAAGTAAATACAATGATTTAGGATTTTTAGTGAAAGTTATTTTTTTTATTTTTTCTCTTTTAATCTCTTTTAACCTTTATGCCAATAAGATAGACTCTCAGCCTGATATTTTATTTAAACATAAAAAAATAGAAAAAGATCAAGAGCAATTTGCACTTCAAATGGAGTTTAATAAAGCTGTATTACTTCTAGAAAAAGGTGAATATAAAAAAGCGATTGATACTTTTAAAACTACATCAGATGTACTTAAAATCCCTTCATTTTTAAATATTGGAATAGCTTATTATAAATTAAATCAAATTGAAAATGCTCTTTTATATTTAAACAATATATATGAATATAAAGAAGCAATCTATACAGATACATACTCTTACATTTCAGCTGCATATTATTTGTATCAAATAAGTAATGATAAAACTTACTTGGATTCAATTGTTGAGATTACAAGAAAATATAAAAATCTAACAGAACATTCAAAAAGATTAGTTGTTGATACATATATAATTCTAAGAAATTATGAAAGTGCACTTAGCTTATTGAAAACTATGCAATTTCAGGATGACTTAAAAATTGCTTTATTATATATAAAATTGAAAGATTATGTAAGTGCAGAAAAATATTTAGTTAAAGCAAAAGAGAATAGTATAAATAAAAATAAAATAGATGAAATCCTTTGGTTTATGGTATTTAGGGATTTGAAATCAAATCAATTAGAAAAATTAAAAGAGCATTTAGAAGAGATAAATAAAAGAAAAGATAGTTTTAAAATACATATGGCATACCCTTTAGAGATATATTTTAACAATAATAAATTTACTACAAAAGAGTATTTATTATTTATAACAAAGTTCTCACCTGAAAGAAAAAGTGATTATATATATTACTTCGCACCATTTATTTTTTCAGATACTCAAGAGATTGTTTATGATTTGTCAAAAGGTTTTATTTTTAAGGATAAACAAAATGTGAAAAGCTTAGAACAGATGGTTTCTTTTAATTCTAAGTTTATAGAGATAATAAAAGAAGACCCTATTGTTAGAGTAAAAAAATTAAAAGATTATATAAAAGATGATTCAAATTCGTATATGTACTATAACCTTGCTTTATGTTATGCACAAATATTTGATTATCACAATGCATACAAATACTTTTCAAAAGCTTATAAATTAAATCCAGGAAATAAACTTTATGCGGCAATGACTTTAATTACGGCAAATCGTATAGATTTAAAATTGTCAGATTATGAGTATATAGAAAATAATATCAAATCAAGCAAAGGTTTATATAAGTATTTTGGACAAATATTGTATAAAGTTATGTTTAACCCTGAGTTTAACATTAGTATTGATCCTCTTACTTATAAGAAAACTATTTTTTACAAGGCTTTAGATTATTTAGTTAAAATGGATGAAGGCATTGTAACTTCTGAACATATTTTATTGACAGAGCATTATAAAGATCCTTTTGTATATTTGTTAAACTTAACATTAAGAAGGAATAATGAAAATGACTTCAAGTATTTTTCAAGACTACAAGATGAAACACCTTTAAAAATCAATAATAATTTCTTAGAAGGACCACCAATAATAACATCTTTTTATTTTGATTTATTAAAAGCTATAGGTTTATTTCATAGGGCTGATTTCTCTCAAAATGGTGAACAAAGTGCCACCTATTTAAGAACAAAGGTGTTAGTTGATTTACACTTTAATAAATCAAAAGAAGCCTTAAGTATTTTAGATCAACTACAAAAGAGTTATAAACTTGAAGATAAGTATACAATGTTTTTAGTCGTAGCAGCATATTTAAATGGTGGAAAATACAATGAAGCTTCATTGCAAATATCATTGATAAAAGCTGTTTTAAATGACAATGATGCAAATTTTTTAACGGGTGTACAATTGATTCAAGAGCTTAAATTGAATAGTGTATCTCAATATTTTAAAAAACCTTATATGGATTCGATAATCGATTTTAGATTAAGTAAAATTGACGATTTTTTAGAATCTATGTAAATAAATTTATTCCCAATTATTTTTTAGTAAGCTTCTATGTAATTTAATCTTTTTTTGATATAATAGATGAATATATAAACTTTGTAAAGGAGGCTATTATGGAATTAGGTAGAATTGCAGAAATAGACAATGCAAAAGTTAACGAGATAGAAAGAGTTAAAACTGTTAAAGAGGTTGATGAAAAATCTAAGATTGTTGATGATGAACAACATAGATCAGCCAAAGGAAAAACTTCTGAATCTGAAGTAAATGAAGTTATTTTAGATAATGTAAAGTTTGGTTATAACAAATCTTCAAAAGATTTCTTTGTAAAAGTTACAAGAGGGGATATAGAGTATAAATATCCTACAGAAGATATGATGAGAATTAAAGCACAAATGCTTAGCGAAATAGAAAAATTACAAAAAGAATCTAATAATTAAAAAGGTTAGTTACATTGGCATCTGATTTATCAAGTTTTTTAAAAGATGAATTAGCTAATACATTAGAACAGTTACTTTCAAAAGGTGTTACGGTTGACTCTGTTAACAAACTTGATATTGAAAGCTTAGATGATTCACAATGTATTAATATTTCAATTAAGTTAGAGTTTGCAGATATATCAATTAGTTTGAATTTTTTCGTTCCAACAATTACAGCTACAAAATTTGAATATTTTATGTTGGGAGGAATGGGTGATCTTAAAGAACATATTGATGATGAGATTACTGATGCAGTAAATGAGATTATCTCAAATATTTGTGGTAGTTTCTGTACCTCAGTTAATGCACAGGGATTTCCTGATGTATCTTCAGTTAAATCAGAAGTAGTTAGTTCTAGTATAAAAGAGTGTACACAAATAAAAGAATTAGACAATGTATATATATTTGATTTATCATTAGATAATGAAAAATTACCTATATACATTAGTTTTGATAAACTTTCATTACCTTATTTTGCACAAATTACTGGTTATACTGAAGATGATTCAAAAAATACTAATAGTACAGATACTGTTTCTGGTTCTCCTTCACTTATGAACTCTCAATCAAAACAAGCTCCTAAACAACTTGGTATAAGTTCTTTATTATCAGAAGATTCAGCAGAAAATCTTCAACTTCTTTTTGGTATAAAACTTAAATTAAGTGTAAGACTAGGAACTAAAAGTGTGTTGTTAAAAGATATTCTTAGATGGGATATTGGTGAGATTATTGAACTTGAACAAATGGTAAATGAACCTTTAGAAATATTGGTTAATGGAGTTAAAATAGGTGAAGGTGAAGCTGTTATCGTAGAAGGGAAATTTGGTTTAAAAGTTAAAAATATAGGTGATGGTTCTACTAAATTAAATCAATTAGGGTTAAAATAGATGGATAAGAGTACAGCAGGTGGATTGGGAGCTGGTTGGGCATTTGTTGCCTTAGCGATTATTTTAGGTGGAGTTGGTTTCGGCCCATATATTGATATTCCTTCTGTAGTTATTGTATTTGGTGGTACTATAGCTGTTACTGCAGGACAATTTGAAGCAGCTGATTTAAAAAGAATTACACCAGCTATGAAAGTGGCATTAAATGAAGTAAAAGTTGAATCTTTACCGGAGTTAGTTGAGAAAATTGTTTTTTATGCTACAGAGATTAAAAAACATGGTGTTATGCATATAGAACAAAAGGTTTTAGAGGAACAAAACCCTTTTTTTAAAGAAGCTTTTCAACTTTTAGTTGATGGTACAAAAGCTGAAACAATTGAACCTTTACTTGAAACTAAATTAGAGTACATGAATAAAAGACATAATGTAATGATTGGTATTTTTGGAAATATGGGAGGTACAGCAGGTGCAATGGGGATGATTGGTACATTAGTTGGACTTGTTGCCATGCTTGCAAATCTTTCAGATCCTGCTTCTGTTGGACCAGCAATGGCAGTTGCCTTACTTACAACTATGTATGGAGCTTTATTAGGTACTTTATTTGCAGGGATAATTGAAAGTAAACTTTCTCAAAAACATGCAGTTGAAGAAACAGCATGTGAAGTTATAATAAAGGGTACAACAATGATAGCTAATGAGGAATCTATCGGTAATATTAAAATGCAGTTAAATTCTATATTGGTTGACCCAGAAGAGTAAAAATGGCAAAACAAAAATGTCCTGAATGCCCAAAATGTTTACCTGGCTGGTTAGTTCAGTTTGGTGACTTGATGTCATTATTATTAACTTTTTTTATTCTTTTATTATCAATGGCAGTAATGGATAAGAAAAAAGTTGAAGAATATTTTGATATAATGAAAAAGGCAATGGGATTTATTGATGCTTCTACTGATGTTCAGACTCAATCTGAGATGTATTCAACAGAAACTAGTAATTCTCAAAGTGATGATACTGAGTCAACGACTACAGAGGATGCAGTTCAAGATACATCAGAAGAAATTGCAGATATAGTTCAACAAATGAATGAATCTACAGTTGTGGAAAGTCAACAAATACAGCTTGAAAAAGGTAAAAATGAGTTTACCTTGGATATACCTTCTACTATAATGTTTGAAGAGGGACAATATGAACTAACAAATCCTAATTCAAAAAGATTTATAGCTAAGATTGCAAGAGTTATTAGAACAATGCCACATTCTTTTAATATAGAGATAATAGGACACACAGCAACAACTAGTTTTTCTAGTTCTTCAATCCCAAGAGATAACTGGGATATGTCTGCATTAAGAGCAATTTCTGTTGTAAAAGAGTTGATAAAAAATAGGATTGATCCAGCAACTTTAAAAGTTGCAGCATATTCATCTTATCATCCTAAAAGTGAAATGGCAGCAGATAACAGAAGAGTTGAGTTAAAATTTTATGCAAATGATAATAAAAGTGATATTCTAAGTGAAGAGAGCTTTTTTGATAGATTGGAGTAGTTATGCAGATTGATACTAATAGTTTAATTAATATGGATAATATAAAAACAAGTTCTTCAAATGTAGATAAATTTAAAAATATTGATAGTTCAAAACTAGAAGATAAAGAGTTAAGAAAAGTTACTGATGACTTTGAATCTTTTTTTATGCAACAATTATTAGATATATCTTTAAAACATACAAAATTTGCAGGTGAAGGTAGTGGATCAGATATCATAAAAGGGATGTATACAGAAGCAATAGCAAAAGAATCATCAGGTACTGTTGGAATTAGTGATTTACTTTACAATTTCTTAAGTGAACGTAATAAATAAGGTTATATCATGGTTATTGAAATTATAGATGAAATGACAAAACTTGTAAACAAAATGCAAGAGTATATAAAACAAGATATAGAAGATATTAAAAAAGCTAAACATGAGCAGTTACTAAATAGAAATGAAGAAAAAGAGTTGATGATTGAAAAAATTGCAAACTATAAAAAGCAATTAAATCAAGAGATTGTAAATGAATTACAAAATGGTGTAGATGTAAATATATATAGAAATAGAGTTGATAATTTAGAAGAAGAATTAAAAACTTTATATCAATTAAATAGAAAACTTGCATTGATTGTAGAGCCAATTCAACAAATGTATAAAGAGATTGTAAATGAAATAACAGAAAAAAATGGAGGAAATATCTTTCATGTTAAGGCATAAATGTCTTTTTTTGTTTTTTATTTTAAATGTAACTTTATTTGCTAATCAGCTTGTAATAGCAAAAAAGAATATTCCTTATAACTCAACAATAACAATTGATGATCTGCAAAGTGTTAATAATGCTTCTAAGAAAAAATATTGTGAACCTATGAGTATGGAAATGTTTGAAAAACAAAAATATATTTCAAATAGATATATAAAAAAATCAACAGTTATTTGTAAAGATGATGTAAGTATATATAAAAAAAATAGTGTATTATTTAATTTTGGAGCAATTCAAATTGAACAAAATGGAAAAATAATATTTGAAAATGATGAATATATAAAAATAAAAAAAGAGAATGGTGATATAGAAAAAATATATAAAGATGGAAGAATTGAATGAATATGCTCTCTTTTTTAGGTGAAACACCTACAATTGCTTTACGAAAGGCCCAAGAAGAGTGTGGTGAAGATGCAATTGTAATTTCGACAAAAAAAATATCAAGTGTCCGTGATGGAAAAAAAGATATGTACGAAGTTATAGTTGCCTTGGAAGATGATGCTAAAGAGTTGAAATACGCAAAAAAAGTGGTCTCTCAAACAGATAGTAAAACTCCAAGAGTAGAAGCAAAATTTTATGATTTTAGAGAAGAAATCTTGAAGATGCAAGATGCTATTATGCAGGTTCAAAAAACTCTTTGGGATCCTAAAAGCCAACTGTATGATTTGACAATACCTCCTGAATTTGTTGACATTTATAATCTTTTTGAAGATAATGAGTTTGATCAAGAGATGACTTATACTATTATGAAAAAAACAATTAAGCAATTACCAGTTGCTTTAAAAGCAAATCCCAAAAAAGTCAATAATTTTTTTAAATTAATTTTAAGAAGAATTATCCCTATAAAGCAAGAAGTTCCACTAAGAAAACATCAAAGAAAAATAGTTATGATGGTTGGTCCAACAGGAGTTGGAAAAACTACAACTATTGCAAAATTAGCAGCAAGATATGCTTATAAATTAGGGCAAAACTATAAAGTTGGAATTGTAACTTTAGATTCTTTTAGAGTTGGGGCAATAGAACAATTGCAGGCATACACAAATATTATGAGATTACCTTTAGAGGTTGTGAAAAAACCTGAAGATTTAGTAGAAGCATTATTAAGATTAAAAGATTGCAATTATATTTTTATTGATACTGCTGGTTCTAGTCAATATGATGTTGATAAGATAGAGATGATAAATGAGTATCAAGAAAGAGTAAGTGAACTTCCTATAGAAAAGGTATTAGTATTACCTGCAAATGTAAAACACAGTGACCTTATAGAAATTTATGCAAACTATTCAAGGTTGAATATAGACTTTTTAACTTTTACAAAACTTGATGAAACAAAAAGTTTTGGAAATTTAATATCTTTTGCTCATAAAACAAAAAAATCTATAACCTATTTTTCAATTGGTCAAAATGTACCGGATGATTTAATCGTTTCTGATTCCTCTTTTTTAATTGATTGTTTTATGAATAACTCTTGCATCAGGAAATAGATATGTTCAATAATATATCGATGCAAGCTTCAAAGCTAATAAATCTTACAAAAAAACAAAATAGAAAATCAAAAAGTAAAATCATAACTATAACTTCTGGAAAAGGTGGAGTTGGAAAATCAACGTTTACTGCAAATATTGCATATTTGTTAGCACGAAGAGGATTTAAAGTTGTTATTGTTGATGCTGACATAGGTTTAGCAAATATGCAGGTCTTATTTGATATTAGACCGAAACTTACATTATTTGATTATATTGAAGGCAGAAACACCATAAATGAAGTAATAACTCAAACCTCATTTGAAAATATCTCTTTGATAGCTGGAAAAAGTGGATATCAATATGCTAATTTAAGTAATTCTTTAGTATTAACTAGAATAGTTGATGAGCTAAAAAGTATGAATTTATATGATATTATTTTGATTGATACAGGAGCTGGATTAAATGAATATGTTCAAGAATTTTTATCTGTTTCAGAAAATGTTCTAGCTTTAACTACAACAGATCCTTCTGCTTTAACTGATGTGTATGCATTGATAAAAATGTTATCTTTAAATAAAGAAAAGTTGTTAATTTGTTTTAATCATACAAAAAATTATCAAATTGGAGAAACAATTTCTAATTCTTTAGTAAATTTAGCTAAAAAAAATAGGTTAAATCCAAATTTTATGGTAAAATATATAGGTAACGTTTCAACATCATCAAATATTTCTACGACATCAAGATTAAGAAAATTGTTTGCACATGAATTTGAAAATGATGAGATTACAAGGCAATTACATAAGGTTATAGATTCGTTACTAATTGACTTAAGATAAGGTTAGTCCGTGATTAAATTGGCATCAAAAAGTTTTTTTTCTAACATTGGTATGTAATGGTAGTAGAAAGATTTTCACAAAGTGTAATTAATAGTGGCATATTCAGGCTATATATAGCTACTGGTTTTTTTGCTACATTAATATTCTTTGTTATAAATGCTGATTTATATACACCTATTGAGATGGTTTTTGGAATTATTGGTGTAACTGTGATTTTAAAAGGGGTTTCTAATATGATGTTGTCCCTTGTGATTTTATTATTTAGTTTAGATAATAAAAGAGCAGAATTAGACCATAAGTATAATAAAGATAAAATTGATGCAATGTTAGCTGAATTAGGTGTGCAAGAAGCGCAAAAAATGAATAATCAACCAAACTAAGGAAAATTAAATGGAAATATCATCAATTAATGGTTCTTTAACTCCAATAAATTCTAACAATCAAGTAAAAAAAAGTGGTGATAGTGGTTTTGAAGATATGTTGAAAAGTGCTATTTCTGAAGTTAATGATTCTCAAGTTGAAGGTTATAAAGCTATGGAAGGGATTGCAACTGGAAAAGTGAAAAATCTTCAAGAAGCAGTTCAAAAAATTGAAGAAGCTGAGTTATCTCTAAAACTTGCATTAGAAGTTAAAAATAAAGCTATTGGTGCATATAAAGAGATTATGAGAATGAGTGTATAGTAGGGGATTATTATGGGTTTTTTTGATGGATATGATATTGCAACTTCTGGTATGGGTGCACAAAGAACAAGAATAAACATAGTAAGTGCAAATATTGCAAATGCAAAAACAACTCACACCCAAGAAGGTGGTCCTTACAAAAAACAAAATGTTGTATTTGAAGAGATTTTATTAAAAGAGAGTAATAAAATTGATTCTAATACAAAAAATAATATAGAAAATCCAGATGAAAAAGTTCAAACTAATTTAAGAGGGGTTGGAGTAAAATCTGTAGTAGAAGATGATTCTGAACCTGTAATGAGATATGAACCTTCTCATCCAGATGCGAATGAAGATGGCTATGTTGCATATCCAAATATCAATCCTGTTATTGAAATGGTTGATTTGATTGAGGCTATGCGTTCTTATGAAGCTAACTTGGCTACGTTCAATACTCACAAAGGGATTGATACGAAGACGTTAGAAATATTGAAAGCATAGAATTATGACAAAAGAAATTGATATTTTATCAGTAGGTAAAAATACTGAAACTAAAACAACAAACTCCTCTTCAAATACTACAAAAAAAGAGGGTATGTCTCTTTTTGATTCAATTTTAACTACATCAAAAAAAGAGCTTACTCAAGATAACAAAGATTTAAAAGAAAAATCTACACAAGAAAATATAAAATCAAATATTAAAGCAAAAACAGAAGATAAATCTAGTGATAAAAATATTGTAGATAATAAAACAGAGGCTAAATCTACTTCTTCTAATTCTTTACTTGATAGGATGATATTAGAAGCTAAAAAAGATATAAAGAGTATCAATAAAAAAGATATAGAAAAAGT